>CAACVD010000110.1_pt1 | contig 33808 bp, 51 predicted proteins | sample 2381771 | NCBI WGS metagenome assembly CAACVD01 (sample SAMEA5211965, study PRJEB30684) | marine metagenome | biome: Marine; feature: Epipelagic; material: Water | collected 2015-10-15 | depth 15 m
GAGAAACAAATCACGGAGAAGACTACGAATATTCAATAAGGCAATATATCAAAAACGGAGTATTAGTTAGACTTGATGACATTACAGTAAAATCAAACTATTATAAAGAAGAAGGTGGATTGCAGGAATTTAGAACTCCCGATTATGTTTATAGTTCAATCAAGAAAATAGCTACAGATTTTCCAGAATACTGCACAATGTATATAAGGCAATCAACTGGTCACGCTGAACTAAGGTTAAGAGATAACTCTAAACTTGGTAAAAAGAAAAGTGCTTTACTCAATGCACTAAAAAAAGCTAGAGTATGATAGACGAAAAACTAATAAACCAGATTGAGAAGAAGCAGTTAGCGAACATCGTTAATAAAATCAAGGAAGGTAAAAGCTTAACCTCTCAAGAGCAAGCTTTCCTAGATAAAAGCAAGGAACAAACTGATATTAGTTTTCTGTCAGAGGAAGCAATTATTCGTACCGCTGAGTTAGTTGATTATTTAGGAATCACCGCTCAACGCATCTCAGAACTCGCTAAAGATGGAGTTATGATTAGGCAGGGAAACGGAAGGTATGTTGCTAAAAAGTCTATCCAGAACTACATCAAGATGCTCCAGAAGGGTAGGAAGTCAAAACATGGGTCTTCCTCAACAATGGAAGAACTCCGTCACAAGTTGGTTCAAGAGCAGGCTCGAAAGGAAACCGCAATCGCATCTCTAAGAGAATTGGAACTAAAAATGAAGGCGGATAATTTAATACCAGAAACTGAAGCAACATCAGTAATAGTAAAACTCCTCACACCTCTCAGAAGACTCTTAGATGCTTTACCTCGGCAAGTATCCGCAAATGCAAATCCAACAAACCCTGCGGTCGCTGAACTTGCGATACGAAATGGTTTAGACGATAGAGTCTATTCGGAGATAGAATCCATACTAAAAGAAGATGTTGAATTAACAACTGACGAATAGTATGGCTAAAGCTTTCGATTTTGATGCAAAAAATTTTAGTCGAATGATGAAAGAGTTGTCTCTTTATACTTCGGGTGAGTTCAAAGATGTTGTTACAAAAACCGCTCAAGAAGTAATACACCTAACTGCCAGAAGGACTAAAAAAACAACTGCTGGAAAACAAAAAGAAAGACTCAAGCAAAAATTGAGAAGACCTTTCACCAGCAGGAATGGAGCTAAGTATTACCTTGGTGCAAATGGTCGTCTCTGGGTATCACCATCTGGAGAAAAAGCAAAATACAACTGGGTGCTTATGAAGGAAGGAGTCTCAACTCCACCGAAAGCTATTCCTAAAAATCCACCTATATACAAAAACCCGCTAAAATCAAAGGGAAGAAAGTTGTCAGCTAGAGAAAGGCAAAAAGTAACAAGCGTAATGAAAAACGCTAGAGCATACTACGATAAAAAGACAAAGTATAATAAATCAGTAAAGGGTCTTTCTCAAGCTTCTTGGCTTCATATGCTAAGACTGCTAGGTATGAGAAACTTTGGTTCACAATTAAAAGTTGCTTCTAGAGTAAAATTATCAAGCGAACTAAAAATGGCTTCTAGTGTAAAGCAGTCAGGAAAGAAATATGAATTTGAAGTCGAGTTATACAATGCAGTACAAGCTACATTGAATCGTCACGCTGGAGGTATGAGGCAATTTTACCGCTCCTTACAAGGTAAGACTAAAGCATACGAAAAAGCTATTGCAATCGACCAGAAAAAGTATATGAAAAAGTTTGCTGATAAAAATGGATTCGTTGTTACATAATAGTGTCGCTAACCTTTTCGCTCCCCGAAAGTTAAAAAATATAGTAGACTGGATATATGAAAATTGTTATTTAAGAGATAACATATCAGAACTGCCTGGTCACTTAAAAATTTTTCCCTACGGGAAAGAACCGCTCGAATCTATGGTCGACCCGATGGTGCAGAAAATTACTTTGTGTTGGGGAAGTCAGTCGAGTAAGACTACGACTATATATTCTGGTTTATCTTATTTACTTTCAGAGTTTCCTAAAGATACGCTTTGGATTATGCCTTCGGCAGAAAATGCTAAAAATTTTTCAAGAGGAAGATGGTTGCCTTTTATGGAAGATTGCAAACCACTAAGGGAACAATGTCCAATATCACCTGAAACTGGAAATCTAGATAGGGAAAAGATAACTAATATGAGACAGGAATTTTTATCCTGTTGTTTAACTTTTACTGGAGCAGGAAGCGAAAACAATGTTAAGTCTGCACCTGTTGCCTACCTAGTCTTAGATGAGATTGATGAGATTGACCCTGATATACGACTAGCATCCCTTGAGCGTATTAAAGGAAGGCGGGAATATAAGATAATACAAACCTCCACACCGAAAGAAATGTCTGGAGGAATATGGGAAGAATACTTGCAAGGTGACCAAAGGAAATATCTAGTACCCTGCCCTCATTGCGAAGAAGAAATTGAGTTAACTTGGAAACAAAAATATAAAGAAGGCAAGACAAGGTACAGTTTAGCTTTTGACGAAAATGCAAAGATGGAAGATGGTAGTTATGATTTTTTAAAAGTTGCATCAACGACTTACTATCGTTGTCAAAAATGTGACGGAAAGATTTTAGATGGTCATAAACCAGAAATGCTAAAGAAGGGCAAATGGGAAGCAATGAACCCGCAAGCTCCAATAGGTCACAAAAGCTATCACTTAAATTCACTTTACGCTCCAGCAGTAACTTTCTCCGCACTTATGGTATCTTGGCTACAAGCCAGTACAACTGTTCACGGGTTAAGGAAATTTATACAAGGTAATCTCGCTGAACCATGGTCAGAAGATAGTGCTTTCCAAGACCAGAATGATTCTCACGAATTGGAGCAACCCTACGAGCGTGGTGACCTGCAAGGTGAATATAGACTTTTAGCAGTAGATACTCAAACTGACCATTTTAGATATATTGTTCGTGGCTTCGATAGAGATAATAAATCATACCTCATAGATTATGGAAGTGTGGCGGGCTTCAAAGATTTAGATGAAAAGTTTGCCCAGTTTCACTGCTCGAAAGCAATCATTGACTGTGCTGGCGATAGAACACAGGAAGTGTACGAAGAAGTTTACAAAAGAAGAAATCATTGGTTCGGAAGTCGTGGTTGGAAGAATATGGCAGAACCATATCGACTCCAACAAAAAGACCCGTTCACTGGTAATACAAAAGGTCGTGCAGGTCAGGGCAAGTTTCTTTACCTACACATAAATAAAACTGTATGGGAGCAGGAAATTGCCCAGCTTCGTGGAATGAAGATGGAAGGATTCTTTACATTCAAAGATACACCGAAAGATTACTACGATGAACTTTTTGCAGTTTACTGGACAAAAGAAACTGACCGAAGTGGTCATATCAAAGTTGTTAAGAAGAAAAAGAGACATAAAGGTGACCACTACTTTGACTGCGAATGTATGGCTAGAGCTTTAGCAAAATTTATTGGAATTGGTAGAGTAGATTCAGAAAATTCAGTAAATAGAGTCAGGAAAAAGCCAAAAATTCCTGAAAAAAGCGGTTTTTGGGGATAAAAACGAAAAAAAACACAAAAAAAACAAAATAAAACTTTACTTTTGCTAAAAAATCCCCACAATAGTAGTTATGATAACAACTACTACTATGAAAAACTTACTATATTCTAATAAATTCGATTCAGTTGAATCACTAAACTCAAAAGACTTAAAGTCTTTTTTCCAGTTCGCTTCTGATGCTGACCTACTTAGCCTAGATGTTCGCAACAATGTTAGATTGCTAACTGTACACCAGTACGATGTAAAAAGACCTAGCAAGATAAAGAAGCTAGGAGAAAAACTTGGTGCTTTGGTTTTCGAAAAAGACCAGAATATGTGGTTCTTACAATTACCACTAAATCTAGTTGCTTCTGATGTCGATTCCTTGGTATCAAAACTTAAAGAGCTAGATCCTTGGTTTGACGAATCAGATATAAATGTTTGGAAATAAATTTTAATCAGACTCCCACTTCGGTGGGAGTCGCAACTATCAATAACTACTATGAACAAAGCTATACTATTCAACCCAGAAACCTTCGAAGCAAAATATGTCGAGGTCTCTGATTTTCGTGACATTCAAACTAAAATCGGGTGTCGCTATTTTACTTGCATTCAGGTTAGACCTGAAGAAACTATCTATTGTGATGACGAAGGATTGATGAACGGGACATCTTTCGGAACTAAACTTCACGACTATCCAGAACCAGTTATGGGTAACCTTCTTTTCTTGGGAAATGCAAAAGATGGTAGCTCAGTCGATACAACCTTCGAACCAGATGATGTTCTTGATATGATTGATTATACTTTAGAAAGAGGTGTCGTATGAGTTCAGAATATTCAATGTCTCAAAAAGATACTCCAGCGTTAGAGTATGTTTATAATACTTTATCGAGTTTACGAAAAAATAATCTCAATAATTTCGATAAACACGACCTCGATGTTTCTATAATTATTTTAGGAATTTATCTTGACAGATTAAAAAATAAATCTGATTCTGAAAATGTATCAGGTAAGTTGCCTGATATGTAGTTAATGGTATTTAACTATTTGTTGTTAATTCAACTTAGTAGTAGTAGGAAAGAGAGTTACCAACTAAAGGTAGCTCTCTTTTTTGTTAATTGACAAATCAAAGATATTTGATGGCATCATTAACAAGTACACAAAAATTTGTTGACTTACGGGACAAATTATTAGAAGCATATACTGCACTCGCTGGAGAGGGAGTATCAAGTTACTCCATAGGCGATCAGACATTCACCCTCAAAGATACAAGTAACTTGCTAGAAGAAATCCAGAAACTTGACAGAATAATTGGATTGCGGACTAAAACTTTAGGACTCAAAGGATATAATAGAATAGACTTAAGAAGATTCAATGGCTAAAAAAAATAAAACCAGCAGGCTAGGATTCGCTTCAAAAATGTTTTGGAAAGCTTTCCGTGGCTACGATGCAATTAAACAAACTAGATATAGAGCTAATCGAGGGCTAGAAGTAATCAGGTCAGAAGAACTTGAGCTAAGTCAGCAGGATAGAAAAACACTAATCTCAGCGTTGCTTTCGTTCAAACGAAATAACCCTGTCGTTAATTCAATATCTCGTTTACGAAAAACTGATGTTGTTGGAAAAGGGATTATTCCTCAAGCTACGACAAGTGATGAGGGATTAAATAAAGAAATAGATGAGTCTTGGGCTGAGTTTTCTTTAGACCCAGAAGTTACTGGTTGTATGGATATGAGGGAAATTCAGCAACAAATGGTTGATTCACTTTTATTTTATGGCGATTCTGGATTAATTATTTTAGATGGTAAAGTTCAACTCATTGATGGTTCGAGAATCGGTAACCCGAATAATGCCTATACATCAAATGAATTAGATAAATTCCAGAATGGAGTTGAGATTGATAAGGTAGGAAAGCCATTATCTTATACAGTAGGCAATATGGTTAATGGTAACTTGCAAGACTTTAGAAAGATTCCTGCAAAAGACTTTATATCATTCTTTAGAAGAAACACTCCAGTACAGTACAGAGGAATACCAGAACTCGCTCCCGTACTTAATACCTTACAAGATTGCGATGAGTACGACAAAGTAGAGATGATTAGTGCAAAAGTCTCCGCATCATTATCAGTGGCAGTTAAGAGACAGGGTAGCGTAGAGTTCGAGATGGCTAACCAACTAGATGCTGACCAGCAAGATGCTGAAGGTAGCTTACAGGAATTTGTGCCTGGGCAATTCCATTACCTAAATCCAGATGAAGATATTAGTGTAATCTCAAGTAGTGGGAGACCGAATGTTGACGGAATACAATGGATACAATATTTACTAAGAAAAGTTGGTAGTACAGTTGGAATCCCGATCGAGTTTTTACTTATGGAGATTGGCGGAAGCTCATTCTCTGCATCGCAGGGAGTAGTGTTACAGTATCAGCAAACTGTTGAGAGCTACCAAAGCGATTTGATTAGAGTTATGAATAAACTTTACCGCAGATGGTTGATGCAAAAATTTGCAGATAAGGAGATTGGCCTTCCTTCTGGAGTAAACAATCCTTATTCAGTAAGATGGCAACGACCTGCTTTCAGATGGATAAACAAAGTTGCTCAAGTCAAAGCGGATATGGATTATTACCGCTTGGGTGCAATGAGTTTAGATGACATCGTATCCCCATTCGGATATACTGCTGAAGATGTGTTAAAAAGAAAAGCTCAGAATATTTTGAAAGCTAAAGAGATTGCTGAACAAGCAGGAATAGATGAAACTGAACTAATCAATCCTTATGCAACATCAATGTCTGGTAACTTAGCTGATTTTGTAGATTAAAATGCCTTTACCTGAACCCAGAGAAAACGAAGAAAAACAAAAATTCCTAAATCGTTGTATGTCTGACGAAGAAACCCTAAAAGAGTTTCCCGACAATAAACAACGCATTGCGGTCTGTATGCGACTCTATGATACTGAGAAAGCTCTTGCGGAGTCTAATAGTAGCACAGTAAGCAAAAAGGTAGAAGATGCCTTGAAGGGTAAATTAAAGGAGCATAAAGAGAAAGTCGGTAGTGATAGCCGAAAACAAACTACACTCAGAAAGCTCAAAGTGGTATTCAATCGTGGAGTTGGAGCATACAGAACCAATCCCAGCTCAGTTAGACCGAATGTCAGTTCACCAGAACAATGGGCATACGCTAGGGTCAATAGCTTTTTGCGAGCATTGCGGAATCTAAAATATGGTGGCGGGAAACACGATACCGACCTGCTTCCCACAAATCACCCTGCAAAACCTAAAAAAGCTGATAGTCACAGGTCATACCCAGATGGAGAAGCGATTCCCTCAGAGCTACCAGATGCTTACGGAAAATCCAGAAAAACTGGTGAGACTAAAGGGCAAGCCTGTATCAACTGCAAGCATTGGAAAGAGAATACTGCTGAACACAGATTTTATTGCACTCATTGGAAAGCTCCAGTAAGACCTCAGTATTGGTGTAAAGCTTGGGCGGAAGGCAAGGAAGCGTTGCAGGAAACATACAATGACTACCCAGAAAGTGCCACAAATAATGCTAAAAAAGTGTTACGCTGGAGAGATGAACATGGCGATGAGGTGAAAGGGATGACTCCAACAGGCTGGCGTAGAGCTAATCAATTAGCAAGTCGAGAGAAAATTTCAAGAGATACGATTGCTAGAATGGCATCGTTCAAAAGACATCAGAAAAATGCAGAGGTTGACCCTAAATTCAAGACTACTCCTTGGAAAGACAATGGATATGTTGCTTGGCTTGGATGGGGAGGAACTTCAGGCATAAACTGGGCGATAAATAAAAGGGAGCAAATTGACAAAAAAACGAATAGTAAAATGGAAAGAGATTTTAAATTTAGTACAAAACAAATAACATCTTCGAAAGTTGATGCGGAAGCAGGAATGCTAACAGGTGTTTCTTTAATTTCTGAAGGAGTAGCATTAGGTCACGAACTTTATGTTGATTCAAAAAGTTTAGAAACGATTTTTGAATCAATCGAAGGTAAGAAACTACCAGCGTACATAACTCACAATGGTGCATTATCCGAAGACAGAATCACAAGGGAAATCGGATTCTTTAAGAATTTCAGAATAGACGAAGATAGAATCTTAGGTGACTTTAATGCTTTTGATTCTTTCAGAGATGACGATAAGAGTACATTCAATAGACTCTTTGAGCTTGCGGATAAGATGCCAGAAAATTTTGGACTCAGCATTGTATTTAGTGCTGATATTGTTTGGGCGACAAGCGATGGAGATGTTTCACTAGATGACAGACCCGAAGAAACATTATTCGATTATCCATCAATCAGAGTAAACGAAGTCTCAAGTGCAGATTTTGTTGACTCCCCAGCAAGTAACGAAAAAGGACTTTTCTCTAATAACAATAAACAAATCACAAATATGGAAGAAGCTAACTTGGAAGAAGAAGACAAAGTAGAAGAAACTTTGGAATCTAAAGAAGAAGTCGAGCTACAAGTTGAATCAGAACTTAGTGGTCACAAGGATGAAGAACTTGGCGGTCACGAAGATGATGAGGATAAGCTTGATGAATCCGAAGAAGAAAAGGAAATGTCTTCAGAAGAAAAACTATCTTTGGAAGTAGATGAGCTAAAAAGCGAAATCGAAAAGAAAGATGCGATGATTAGCGAACTTGAATCCGAGTTGGCTAAACATAAAGAAGAAAAGATGGAAAAAGAAGAAGAAATGAAATCGAAAGATGAAAAACTATCTTCTGCTGAAAAAGACTTAAAACTATTTAAGTCATTAATCTCTGGAGCAAATCCAGTTGAGGCACCATCTTCAATCGAAAGTGATACTTGGAGTCCTAGCAAAGATCAAATGATTAAGACATTTGCTAAGAATAACAAAGTATCAGAATTTACTGCGACCTTACAACTAGGTCGTACTAACCCAGAACTATTTAACAAATAATTATTTAATATTATGTCAAGTACAACTCAATCAGGAGGTGCATCTCGCACTTTTCCAACAGGACATACAATCGACCAATATCGTGTCGTGTCCTTAAACACTAGCGGACAGGTTATCACTGCAACTGCAACTGATACAAACCCGTTAGTCGGAGTTACAACTCGCAAAGTTGTAACTGCTGGTGACCCTGCATCCATTCAACTAATCAATGGTGGTGGAACAGGATTCGTAGAACTACACGCAACAGTAACAAACCCTTCAACAGCAATTTATTCAGGTGCAGATGGCAAAGCAAGTCCAACTGCTACTGGAGGATTAATTGGTGTTACATTACAGGGTGGTGTAGCTGGAGATGTAGTTGAAGTTTTATTCGGGTCTACAGAACTATAAGAAAGGAAATTTAAATTATGTCTTTATCAACAAATTCAACATTCAATCCGATTCTTTCGGAAGCATTAAACAAAATCGGTGAAAATCGTTTTGTCGGTACACAAATTCTACCTGTTCGTGAAGTAGGTTTAAAAAACGGAGTATTCCCAGTTTTCGGTGATGCTCAGTTTGATAACAATGCTTCAAAAACTCGTAGCCCTGGTACTCTTTTTGGTCGCAGAGATTTTGCTTACGAGCAAGATTCATACTCTTGCTTACAGTACGCTTTAGAAGGTGTTTTACCTGACGAAGATGAGACTGAAGCAAATGAGAATGGCATCTCTGATGTAACTGGAGCATTAGCCCAGAAACTTCAAAGAGACCTTATGGTCGGTCACGAACTTCGTGTAGCATCTCTTATGACAACCGCTGGGTTCAATGCAACTGATGCGACTGACATTATGTCAGATGCTTCAACTGCAAAGCCAATCAAGGATATTCAAAATGCAGTCGAGCGTTTGAACGCTAATGGCTTCTATGACAATATCAAGGTTATGATCGAAGCAAGCGTATATAATGATATGCTTAACACCGATGATGTTAGAAATATTTTCAATGGTAATGGTCAGTACACTTCTCCAGAAGTATTAGCAAGTGCAATGGGCGTAAGTGGATTCATCATCCTCCCAACTCGTTACAATGCTGGTGCAAAAGGAGCAAGTGCATCTCGCACTAAAATCTGGGACTCAACTGAATACTATGTCGGTCAAGTTGCTGGCGGAGACTTCTCCTCTGGCGGATTCGGTCGCACACTTGCCTTCGGTCAAGGTGGCGGAGTATTCACTGCTGAGACTTATCGTGATGAGCCAATCAAGTCTGATGTTCTTCGAGTATACAACACAGTTGATGAAAAAGTCATCAATGTGAATGCTTGTGAGCGTATCAACAATGATAACCAGTAAGATTTTGGTTTAGTAGTATAATCATATCGTAGTCATAGAAAGCCCATCTCCTAGCGAGGTGGGCTTTCTTATCTTTACAAACTACCTATATTAGATGAGTATAATAAGTAGCAACTTAATCAAATCTAATTTAGACTTTGCGATAGCAAATGTCTCGACTACGCTGACTGCGGTCTCACCTACAAATACTGCTACCTACATTTGCAACAAGCAGGACATAGAGATTGCTTTTGCTATTTTTGAAGATGGTCGAGAAACAACTATTGATACAAAGTTTTACCTTGCAGTTGATGGCGGAACTAACCATTCTGCTTCTCAACTACCAACGAAAGGTTACATCTTGACAGATGGAACTAGAAACTATAAAGTAGTAGGAACTTCAAAAGATGCCAAAAATGTCACACTCAGACTCGACTGCCAAGCAGAAGCACAAAGATAAACTCAATCTTTATATGATTGGGTACTCGCCCGATGTTAAATACCTCAAGAGACTTTTGTCTCAAATAAAGCCAATCCTCAATACAATCTCATTTGTTTGTACAGATGAAGAAAACGATTGCCTAGAGGTCATAAAAGATTCAGGCATACCATACGAGTTTGAGCGTATCACCTTCCCTACGAGGCAAGACTTCGACTTTTCGCTTGCAAGGAACAAGGCAAGGGAGATGGCATCAAAACACGCTGGGTGGCTATTCTGGCTCGATTGTGACGATACTATAGAGAATCCAGAGAATATACTGAAAGAAATGGAAGCCAATGCAGGAAAAGATTGTTATGGGCTACCTTATATCGTCAATGAGCAATCAGGGAACTTATTTAAATTAAGAATCCATAAGGACGGATGGAAGTGGGTAAACAAAGTTCACGAAGAACTAATTTCAACAGAAGGTAGAGAAAGAGAAGTCTTAGTATTATCAGATTGCCCAGTAGTTCATTCTCCAGATGAAGGTAAAAGCAACCATGATTTTCACATCGGATTGCTAAAGAAAAATATAGAAAGCTCAGAAGCTGACTATACATATATCGCTAAAGAATATTTCAATAGTGTTCAGATTGATGAAGCTATACCCTATATCAAAAAAGCAATAGCTATACATAGTTATCCTCACGAAATATATAATCTTTGGAATATGTTGGGGATTAGTTATGTAATAAAAGAAGATGACAATAATGCAATAAAAGCTTTTTCTTCAGCAGTATTAGTATCGCCACATAGAAAAGAAGCCTATTTTCATTTAGCAGAATTATACGGAAAGTTAGGAGAGCAGGATAATCTTAAAAAGGGATTCGGGTATGCTTGTGCTTGCATTAGCCAATTAGATTTTGGCGAACCATTACAAAATACTGCTATTTATGAAAAGCTCGGATATTTGTTACACGCTAGATATTTACAAAAGTTTAATAGGTATAAGGAAGCGTTAGAAAGTTTAGGAAAAATAAACGAAGAATGCCCAGAAGCAGATATAATGAGAAAGGAATTAGAAGATGCCAGCACCGAATGATGAAACTGTATTAAATTTTGAGACAAATTTTGAAACTGCTCTCAAGATATTTTTAGCAACTGACACAGGACTCGGTGCTTCGAGTATGTTCGCTACATTAGATCAAGATTCATTCGTAGTACCCAGAGTAGAGGTAATGATTGAAATAGGAGAAGCACTTGACCCTCCAGTTCAAAAATTTACTGGCAGTACAGATTTGGAATATATGCAATACAAAGCTTCTTTAGCAGTAAGAGTTGTGAGTGATGCTTCAGTTGACGGAACAGAAGCAAATCATAGAACCATTCGTTCTAAAGTAAGAAAGTCATTGCAGAGAAATAGCTTAAATTTTACAACTCCAGATGGTAGTACGACAGTCTTACCTTATTATGCAGTGGTTTACCTTAGACCATCAGGAACTATTTACGAGGTAGACGGAGACTTGGCAGTATCAACTATGAGCTATGATATTACTTTTCAAATCAAAGATGATGCTTTCCCGACAAGCTAATTGACAAATAAACTAATTATAGAATATGGCAATAATACAAGATGGCAGTAACAAATTTGGTATTTTAGCTCCAACTGTAACGGGAGTTGATTTAACAAAGGGTTTTGTTGTAGAATCTTTCACAACAACAAAATCCAGTAATAGAGTGGATTTGAATGATGGAGACGGAAATCCTTCAGGAGCAGTAACAGTACCTCAAAGGGAAGAAGTTTCTCTTACGCTCCAAATTGGTTCTGATGCCTCAGTCCCTTCAGTTGGAGACCCAATGTTTATTAATAATACATATCACTTAATAACAGATTTAACAATAAATGAAACTCAAGAAGACTTTGTTAGATTCGATACCACTCTTTTTAAACCTGAAAACGGAGTAAGACCTTTTCGTTTTTCTAGAACATCAAATGGCGAAGAATATGATCTTAGTGGCGTTACTGTATCTTCTTCTTATGGTACATTAAATAGAAGTTCAGTCTTTACTCAAACTATCACTAGTACAAGTTTTAGTTATATTCACGCATTCGCAAACAATGAATCGTCTACTACATTATATCGCTTTACAACAAATAGCGAGGACACCTTGTCATCAGCAAATTCTGTGTTCAGTTCAGGAACTTCTTTGAGTTCTTCAGGAACAGGTTTTTTTGTTTTATCGGTAGCTCCTACTGCAACTCAAGTGACTGCACAACTTAGATACATTAGCTAAAAATTAACTTTTTTCATATATATATATTAACAATCAAATTTTAAAATTATGGCAATAACACAGGACGGGAGTAACAAGTATGGAATTTTAACTCCTACAGTTACATCAAATACCAAAGGATTCATTATCGAATCTTTTTCAGAAACTAAAGCAACAAATAGAGTAGACTTAAATGACGGAAATGGTGAACCTCTAGGAGCAGTTATAGTACCTCAAAGAGAAGAAGCATCTTTTACTGTTCAACTCGGAACAACAGTAACATTACCGACATTAGGAGAATCTATTGGTTATAAACCTAATGGTCAGACTGCAACTGTGACTTACATTATTACAGATGTAACAGTCAATGAGACTCAGGAAGACTTTGTTCGTTGCGACATTTCTGCTTATAGAAAAACTAATTAATTTATAAGATGGCAAATTGGTCAGGAGTTAATTTTGATACCTCCTCCAATGAGCGTATTAGTCGAGTCGCAGATACCGAAAGGAATCTACGACTCGAAGCGTTATTAGGAGTCGAGATAGAAATAGCTGGTATAAGGTTACGACAGATTACTGGCTATGATATTCTTGAGTTCGAGTATGCAGAAAATAAGTTATTAATGGGCGGAAAACCAGATGAATCAGACTTCTGTCATTTTCTCTGGACATTAAGACATAAATCCGAAAAGAAAAATCAAAAAAAGATATTCAAGATAGTTTTCCAACAAATGGAAAGTGTATCTTTCTTAGAGAAAGTTTATTCATTAATAGATTCTGCTTTTCACGATTTGCCCGCAGGTGGCAAAAAGGTAGAGAAAAGTTACGAAGCTAATCCAAAAGTTTGGATGATGGGGATTATAGATATAATTGCTCACGAATATGGCTGGACTTATGACGAAATAATGAATACTCCTTTTGAAAGAACATTACAGTTATATCAATATATACTCAAAAGACTGATAGGAGATAAATATAATATTAGAAATCCATTAACCCAAAAAGCCTCAATGGCTGAATTAGCAAAACAACAAAATGGCTAGAGTATCATTATTAGCAAAGTTAGGTCTCGATACAAAGGGATTCCAGAAGAATATGGCGAAGGCTCAGAGGTCTGCACAGGGCTTCGCTAAGAGGTTCGGTAACATTATGGGCGGGCTAGGAATGAAGCTCGGAGCAATCGGTCTAGCACTCGCTACAAAGCAAATGGCTAACCTAGCAGTTGTAGCAGAAGAAACCGCATCCAAATTCGGTGCGGTATTCAAGAACTCGCTAGATAAAATGACTGCTTCAATGAAGGAGCTCAAGGAGACAATCCCAGCTACAACTCAAGAAATGCAAGATGCTCTTTCTACTTTCGGTGCTATGTCAAAAGCATTCGGAATGAATGAGGAAGAAGCAGGAGACTTTTCAATACAAATGGTAAAGCTCGCTGGAGACTTGGCCTCTTTCCATAACTTGGATATGGAAACCGCTTTTGCTAAACTTCGTTCGGGTCTTATTGGTTCTACCGAACCCTTGATGTCTTTAGGTATAATCAGTAAAGCTACTGAGGTTAAACTTCACGCTTTAGAACTTGGATTGATAAGTGAAGGTGAGGAACTAAATGCTCTCGGTAAAGCAATAGCAGTTCAGTCATTAGTCGTACAACAAATGGGCGATGCTCATGGAGATGCGGGTATCACTGCAAACTCAACCGCCAATCAATTGAAATTCCTTCGTGCCGAAATTATAGATAATGCAACTGCAATAGGCACTCAGCTTACACCTATGTTGGGTGATATGGTTAGACTTTTAGGCGATGTTGTGCCAGTTGCATTAAAAGCTAGAGATGCGGTCGGTGAGTTTATCGGTAGGCAACTATTTATGGGCGGTAAGTCCGACATTGAATTTGAGGCAATATCAGACCTAGAATCAATGGGTGCTTTCAAAGGACTAAAAGGTCGTGGTGGGACTAAACAACGGGAGAAGCTAATTCAAGAAAGAATTGCAGAAATCAAGAAAGAGCGTGAAGAACTCAAAAAGATAAAAAAAGAAGAAGCTGAAATTCTTGAGCAAGCTAGAGAAGCTGAAAGAGAAAGAATAGAACAAGCTCAACATGAAATGAAAATGGCTTTTACTGCTGAAGAAAAACTAGCAGTAGCAAAAAAACAACTCAAAGTAGAAACTGACCCTCGAAGAAAAAAAGCTCTTCAAGACTCCATAGACTTTAATACAAAATTAATAAAACAATTAAAAGAAAGAGGTGCAGTCTTCGCTCAAGGCACTAGCGGAGAAGCAGAAGCAGTTGACACTAGCGAAGAAAAGTTAGAAGTACAAAAACAGGAACTCGCCATCCTTAAAGCTCAAGCATCTGGGGACGGAGAATTGATTAAAAAAGAAAAAGAAAAACTAGAACTAATGAAGCAAACATTAGATATAATGGAAAGACATAATCTGTCCAGAGAAGATGCTTTAGCTCTAGCTAACGATTTAAAAGATGCTGAAGGAAGGACTACAAGTACCGCAGAATCCAGAAAGAAAATGGGTATCGATGAATTAAGTTCTCACGATTTACGAAAAATAGGTAATAAGATATTAAAGGAAAATACAGGTGGCGGTGCAGGAGACTATTTTGAAGTCAGAGATGCAGGTGGCGGAAAAACTATGTTTGATAGATTTATTGATGGTTCTAAGGCTGGCAGTTTCACAGAAGCATCAATGCGAAAAAAGATAGGCGATGAAGCATTGAAAGATAATGATGACAGAGAACTCGATGTCTTAAAAGAAATCAAAGATGTTTTAGAAGGAAAGTTTGTAAGTGAGTAACTTAGTCTATGATTTTTCGGATGAGTTTCTAAACGATGAAAATGCAATCATTGTTTTAGATTTTAATAGAAATGTCTACAAACCACAAGTAGAACACGATGGGCTTGTTTTCGTTGAAAAATGCTTAGTAAGAAAGGGAAAATATAATCCAACTGCACTCTTAACACCATCGTCTGTTAGGGCGAATGCTTTTTTAGTAGATGAAGTAAACTTTCAAGATGTAGGTGGAGGATTGCAAATCTTTGAAAGACACTATGCAACAATGCCGACAACTTGGTTCGACTACACTCAGGTAAGTTATAGGACACTATGGTGGGGAGCTTTAAATTATAGAAGTCCTTCAGGAGGTGGAGACTCTTGGGACAAGACAAGGGCAAGTGCTTCAAAGGCAACTCATTATTATTTTAAAAAAAGCGATGTTCCTAGCATTCCTGTTCCTGATACAGAAACCAATGGGCAAGATTTTGTTACGGATTTAACTAAAACCTATACAATGTACCCTCAATCAAGATTTGGCAGAAGATTCGAGGATTCTATAGGGAGGATCGGACAAACAATCGCAATCGCTCCTGATAGAATTAGCGTTTATATGGGAGATATTTATGAACTTGTAAGGTATACTATTGATATTTAACTATGAGCAATCCAAATAAATTAGACCTTCCTGCATTTGCAGACACTGTATCCCCCACTTTACTCGATAGGAATTTTTCAAACTACAAACTTCAAAAAGAAGGTAACGCTCAAGTTGTTGTTGAAAAGTATGCCATAAAAAAAGACTTATATGTTCCTTATTTTTATGGTGCTATTGGATCAGGATCAAGGCAACGTCCTGATAGTGTTTTAATAAAAGAGGATGGATTTAAGGATATTGGAGGTGGGTTCGCAACTTTTCTTAGGCACTTTGCTAGAATCCCTGACCCTTGGTTTGATTATGAACAAAAAAGCGTTTTATTTTTCTTCCAAAGATTCCAAGGAACACCTGTTGGAATTAATTACGATTATGGTTGTGGTCAACTTCCTGTCGGCTTTAGCGAATGTGGGTTTTTAACAGGCTACGCAAGGAGAAATGTGACTATTCAAGCAAAAGCTACTAGATATTATTTAACGCAACAAACTTTAGAGTCATATATAAATAATGATTTTATACTTCCTAATTCAGGAGCAAGTTGGAGATACTCACATCTTTATCCTGATGCTGAACTAGAAAACACTTTCACGACAATAACTCAATTTGGAAAACCTAGTTCTCTCCCAAGTTATTTATTTGTTAATCAACCCAGAGTTAAGACAATTAAAACAAACACAAATGAAATGGTTATGGATGTGGATAGTATAAAAAAATGGCACGGCAATATTTATGAGCTTACTAGGTATACATCACAAATCCAACCTAACTATGCAGGATTTGTTGATGAATTAACATTCCAAATGGAATATCGTTTTGAGGCTGATGTCACAGAAAGTCAAAGAGACAATACAGTAGTTATCTTCGCTTCTAATTCAGGAGTTGGTGTTGCTCAAACTTCCCCTGAAACATTTTTCAATCTATCGGAATTTAGTAATCCTGAAGAAGACCAACAGGAAACTTTATTTGCTTCAGTAACCCAAGGAGGCTTAAAAGTTAAATCAGTAACAACCTTGGGAGGGACATCTACTTTAAGTGTTCAAGATTTTTCAACAATTAGTGTAGGACAAATTGTTTCAACTTGGAACAATACAAATAATGTTGTTCAATTAACAGTATTTATAGGAAATGAATAAATATGGCTAAGAAAATAAAAAGATTAAATTCAGGGCAAGCTCCTTCTCTTTTAAACACTCAAAAGGCGAATGAGCTTATAGATAAGATAAATGAATTAACAGATTCTTCTGCAAGTGCTATGGCAGAACTCGCAGGTATTTCATTGAAAGTTTCTGACTCAGGAAAAATCGAACTCGATATTACTCAAGAAGCATCTGAAATATTAACAGGAGAAGGAGGAGGAGGAGGAGGAATTCCTGAAGGTTTTGTTCAGCAACAATTCGGAGCGATTGTAAATGGAACCAGAAAAGGAACTACATTCTTGGTTAAGATAGATGAGATTTAATTATGTCTATAATAATAGAACAACCTGAGAACATTTTAGTTGATTCCTATAGTTACTTTAGTCCTAGTTTATTAGAGGGATTTGCTAGGACTACAGATAGCATCTATGACGATACAAAGATAAGAAGAATTAGAAACTACTATAATAATGCTAGTCTTTTGAGTGCAAGAGAAGCATCTACATTATATCATAATTTTTACGGAATCCAAGGAATCCAAGCATCTATGGAGACAACCGATGGAGATAAATACACTCTGCCTAAATTTCTAGATTATCAAACAATGAGAACTCCTTATAGTAGAAGCAGAGGTAATGTTGTCGATGGTGCATTTTCTAGTGCAGGTACTCCAAGTGCAGGATATTTAGGCTTTAGAGGAGAATTAAGGTCAGTCACTTCAGATATGTCTGCAGTTTTTTCCCAAGAACCTCCTGATGATGAAAATGATTTTAGAGGATTTATAGGTTTTGGAATGAGACTTTTAGAAATTTCAGGAAACATCCAAAGTGGGCTTTACGGCTCTAGTGTACAGTTTTATTTTGATATTTCAACTCAGCATTACACGTCAGGCGAACCGCTTAATCCTCTGATGCACGGAACTCAGATTAGTGAAAGGCAACGATACTATAACAATCTAACATACACCGCTTTGAATGGTCAAGAATACCCTGAACTCGCTCCTACTATTACAGGGGATTATCAAAAAAGCACTTTCACTTTGAGAGATAACAATGGGAATAGTATTGTGTTGAGACAAAATTTTATAATATACAGGGTGCAAACTAAATATGTTCAATATAAACCTTACTACGGAGAGGGAGAAAATCCTTATGATGTAATAGCAATAAGAGCCCGTCCTTTACCTCCCGATCCTAAAATTTCTATTTCTGGGAGCGGAAAGTTTTACAGTTACAGAGGCAACCCTGTCCAGCCTCACAACTATGGCATTTAAATTAACAAATAACCTTTATTAGAATGGGATTACAAATTTACGGAAATATTGATGCAGGAAGTCTGCTAAACGGAAAAGTTCAATCTGCCACTAATCTTGTCGCTTCAGGAATAAAAAACCTTGTCGCAGGAGATGGCTTAGAAGTTGAGTTATTCTTAACAAGTCAATCAGGCTTAGTAAACATTCAGGATTATTCTGTTCGCTTAGGCATTGGAGACCTAAATGCAAGACCGACAAGTGGAACTTTTGACTTGGGATCGGTTACAGGTATTTACTACAATGTGCCTCCTGCAAGTTTAGGAACGCATATAACAAATGCAACCGCAGGCAACCCAGCAAATACTACAACTCAGCTATCTCCATTCGTATTCAAAACAGTATTTACGGCAAATGGTTCTCAAACAATCCCAACTATTGATGCAACAGGATTAAGTCCAAGCTCAACAGTTTCAATCGTCAAATTGGTCACAGGAGATGGATCAACTCAAGAACAATGGTTGACTCGAATCTTTAGAAATCCATTAGCGTTTCAGGATACTTTTCAAAACTTTACTAAGACGGGAGTCGGAGAAGGCGTGTCAGGTGTTTTAGGTTTAGGTACTCCTGAGATTTATAGCCAGTTTAGCTCATCGTTAACTTCCTTTTCCACTACAATGGAAATGGAAATTACCGATACTAGTGGCAATACAATAACAATCTTTCAAATCCCTGTCACAATAGGTGGAGAAGCAATAGGAGCAGGAATAACTGCAAGTCCGATAACTCCTTCAACTTTTGTTACTGCGACCGATGTTAATACAACAGTTGATTCTGTAACGGCAGGGAGTAATACAATTTATATTTCACAGAGTCGTGGCAACGATGCAACAGGAACTCGAAATTCAACAACTAAACCTTATTTAACTTTCGCAGGCGGTTACGCTGATGCTCAGTTAGGAGATACGATTGTTTTAATGGACGGGGATTTTTCTGCGGAATCCGCTACAACAATTATTCTTGGAACTTTAACAATAAACATTGGACATAATGTTAAATGTTGCGGACTTACCGCAAATTCAAGTGTAAATAAATTAAACATCTATGGGCAACAAGATGCTCAAATCGATGGCACTTTAACTGCAAACTCAAGTATTTATGTTAGAGGTATTTCGTTGAATAATCTTATAACAGATGCAGGTGGAACTTTATTTTTTGAAAATTGTGACTTCAGAGGAATATCAGGTGGAACAAATACAATTCAAATAACTCCACGAAGTCCTACTGCAGGACAGATAACTTTAAAAGAATCTATCATCAGGTCAAATGGTTCGGTACATACAATCCATCAAAATGATAATGTTGCTCAAGTCTATCTGCAAGGCACTTCTGTTGAATCGTCTTCAGGAAATACTTTTCAAATAGATGTAACAACCGCTAATTTTCCAACAGGCACTTTTATTCAAAACTCCTTAATCAGAGCAGGTTCAGGTTTAAAAGCGATAGACCAATCAAAAGCACCATCTTTTACCTTTCCTAGACTTTATTTCGTAGGAGGTTTATCCATACTTACAACAGATCTCGATACAACAAGCTGGGGACAAATACAAGGAAATTATTATGTTAACACAGGTATGCCTTCTTTGAATGTTAGCCTAGCTCCATAATTATGTCTAATCAAACTAAATTTAATTCACAACTAGAAGTCACTCAAACTGTCACGCTCGGTGGAAGTTTGGATGTTACAGGAACAACAACTTTCAACAATCAAGTTGCAATCGTTGCGACAGACAACACAGTTTCTATTGTAGCGACAGGAGTTTCAATAACAGGAACAACGACAATCACAGGTAAGGTTGCAATAAGCGGAGACACTTTTACGACAGGAACAGTCACAATCTCAGGCAACATTAACGCTTCAGGAACAGTCACAATCACAGGTGACTTATCTTGCACAAGTTTGCAGTTAATAGGTTCAGACAGATTAACAGATATTCTGACAAAAACTGAGCAAATCTATTTTGGCAATATTGCAGGAAATGCAGTAGGGAATTATAGTTGTAGTTTAGCAGGAGTTGTCTTAGCGGATTTTAATGCTATATTAGTTGATACTCCTGACATCTTAAATGATGCCTTCATCGTTCAAGGAGTAGTAACATCAGACGATACAGTTTCACTCAAACTTCACAATACATCTAACGGAACTGTTGAAGCAATAACTGCAACTTTCAAAGTTGTAGCTTTTCAATTTTCTTAACAATTAATCTTTATATATAATGGCAACAACTAAAGTCACAAATCAACCCAGATCAGCAGTAGATGCTCAGACAATTACTGCTTCAACAACTGCAACTCTCTCTAGCTTAACAAGAGCAATTTATGTCGGAACTGCTGGAAACTTATCTGTTAAATTTTCATCAGGTGGTTCAACTATAACTTTTAGCAATGTTTCTAATGGATACCATCCTCTTCAAGTTGAGGTAGTCAATGGAACAACTACTGCTGATGGCGTAATCGCTTTATTCTAAGATGTCCAATGTCACAGGCATAGGAACAAGTTTTTCTTTAAATAACTTTTCCAAAGAAGGAAGGCTAGATAGCATTATTGGAACTAATGCTCTTACTAATCCTTTATTCGATGCAGATGTTAATTATCCAATCGGTGCTCAGTTCAACGGAACTACCAACGAAACCGCAGGAAGAAGTTATTTGCCAAGTGGTGGATGGGGATTCTGTTCTCCTCTTGCAACAAATACAATAAATTATTCTTCTCTTTTTGGTTATGCTTGGAATACTAATTATAGACCTTTTGATGATAGTGCTAGATTCGGTGGAGAAGAAAACTCCGAAAGCAACCCAACTCATCTTATCAACATAAATTATGCTGGTGGTAGAACTTTAAAAATGTATGGCGTAGGTGCTAGTTTAAATTTGTTTAACAGAAACCCTGATAGAATTGAAGTGGGTTATCCTGCCATAACATCTTTTACGAGTTCTACAAAAACTGTTGATTCCAATACAACTTGGGGAGATTCAGACTGCTGGGCAAAATACGATTGGTTTCAACAAGTCCAACTCCCAGCAAATGCTACTGGATATACATTCGGAGCTTTCGTTAGATGTCCTCCTAACGATAAATTAAGAGATTTAAACTTTGGTGGTATATATGTTAATCACGACCATTCACCCGTATCTCAAAGTAGTGCTAATATAAACTGCATAGCTATAAAAAGAGCATCGCATAACTTGTCATTAAGAACAGGTTCTATCCCTTCAAGTCAAACTCCTTTTAATTGGTCTGGGTTAAGACCTAACATTAATGATGAATTAAAAATTTATGGAATTATGTATAATCCAGTTGGTGGAAGTGTAGTAGATGTTAATGGTATTACTTACAAAGATGCAGAAGATTATTCTGACTTTAAATTAGTAACTGCATCAGGAAACATTACTGATTCTAACAATGCAATAGGACTAGGACTCTTCTTTGCAGAAAATCATTCGTACCTACCTGAAACTCCACCAGACCCAAATCCTCCGACAGGTTCAATAGAATTTTATAACCCGTTCATCATATTTCAAACATCATAACAGTGGTAACAACTTTTAATAGATATATAACTTTAATTTTTGATATACTTACTGTTTCAGGTGTAAGTGTGCAAGGATTGGGCTTGGGTATAAATTCAGGAGTTTCGGTTGCTAAGTCACAAGCATCAGATCCTACTGCTACTCTTGTTTTAAAACATACAAGTTATGGTACAGGAAGAATCACAATAGGAGGAACAGTTCTTAATTATAGTGGAACTTCAGGAACTAATTTTCCCAATCCTATAACTAGTACCAATTCATTTACTGCAACTTTTAGAGCAATAGGAACAGATGCTATTTTTAATGGCAATCCAATCATCACAGGAGGAACTTACATAGGAGACATTGATGAATCAGAAACAGGAGATTTACAAATCACTTGGGACGGAACAAGTTCCGAAGTAGTCATAACAACAAATGGATTTAAAGACTAATGGAAGATACAATTTACAGAACATTAATAGGTTCAACAGGAACTATATTGAGCTTTTCACTACAAAGCATCGACACACTTGCTTCAATAGCCGTAGCAGTAGCGACCTTGTTTTATATGGTTTTATCAATAATTAAAAAAGTAAAGGATTTAAAAAAATGACAACAGAATTATTAGCAATGTTAGGCGGAGGTGCTTCAGGATTCCTCTTTAAACTTATCGGTACAATGGTGACTGCCCAGCAAGCCAATGTAGATAATCTTATTAAAAAACAAAAAGCATCAGATGACAGTCATGATAGAGCGGATAAGCGTGGTGGCGATGGAGGTGCAATCGTTAGAAGAATCATTGTAGTAACTGTATTATTCGGAGTTATTGTTGCTCCATTCATTTTAGCACATAGCGATGAAGGAGTGACTGTAGCAAATGAATACAGTAAATGGTTCGGCTTCATTAAAGGTACAAGTTACCAAACGCTTCACGGATATGTTATACTACCAGAGATAAGACAAACTGTATTAGCTATTGTTGGCTTTTACTTCGGCTCTTCTTCGGTAAAATAATGAAAGACGAAGAAGCTAAAAAACTACTAGAGCAACACGCTGATGCTCTTAATATTCTTCTCAAGAAAAAAGGATTCGGGGATATGGCTACCGAAGCCCGAAAAGCTTTGGGCGAAGCTAAAGACCAGCGTAAGATAATCAAGAAAACACTAGCTCAGAAAATCAAGGAGCTACCAGTAGTACAAAAGTTTGCCGAACTAGGCACCGCAGGAACAGTAGCAATAGGTAGTGCTGGTGTTGTCCAGACCGAACTCGCAGTAGACCAAACTGAGGTATTTATTGCGGAAATTGCTAACGACATAGTTGAAGAAAGATTCGAAGTACCCGCTTTCTTTAATGAGCATATTGACTTTTACCAGTTAAACGAATGGGGACAATCAGTAATCATAGAGAAAGTTGAAGAAGCAAAAACCTTCGTCAGCGAACTAGAACAACAAACACAATCACCTAATGAAAAAGCTAATCAAATACATCAAGAATCTACTCAAGAAAGCTCCAAGTCAGAAAGAGCTAAAGGAGAAACTCCTTCAGGAGATACAGAAGATAAGAAGCCAACTAACCAATCTGATTCACCCGAAGAAAAAGACAGTAAAGAAGAAGGCAACAAAAACGACCAAAAAGACTCCCAGAAGCCCGAAGAAAGCTCCCAAAAAGAAAACAAGCCCGAACAGATAGGGGAAGAAACCCAAGGTCGTAGAGAGAGTTCTGGCAAGGATATTGACGAATTGCCAATAATAGAGACTCCAATAGATAATCTCGATGACGAAATTACACCTCATAGAGATGTTTCACCAGTACAATGATAGACTTTATATTAACTCACTATAAGCAAGACTTAATTGCAATGTCTTTTACTTACATAGGTATCGCATCAATTATATTTATGTTCTTACCTAAAAACAATATACTCGTTAGATTGTTCAAGGAGTTCGCTAGCATATTTAAAACACTATTTAAAAAATGAGTCACGAAATAACTACCCGTCCACTTCCTATAATAAACCCAGAACCAGAATACGAATGGTATTATTTCATACCATTGTTAGACAGAAAAGAATGGGATGGTATAGAGTATGACCAAATAAAATACGATTGGAATGAACTCGATTATAGATTCGGAGTCGAATACAACCCAATACCAGAACCAGCAGATGCAGGCGTAACAATAGGAATATTTCTAATATCTTTTATTTTTGTTTCTTTGTGGATAAAAAAATTCTTTTGAGTTGACTCAAGTTTTTTTTATGTCTACAAAAGACATAACCAATGAAAATCATCGCTTTAACTGGAGCTAAGACAGTTGGTAAGACTACCATAGCTCATGCACTTCAAGAGCGTATAAAACGCTCCGAAGTAAAATCCTTTGCTTCTCCAATGAAGGCAATGCTACTATCACTCGGTGTAGATAAGGAGTACATTGAGAAAGATAAGGAAGAACCAATACCGCATATAGGAATGTCCGCTCGTAATCTACTTTGTTCTTTAGGTACAGAGTGGGGAAGAAATACACTAGGTGACGATGTTTGGATAAAGTTTCTTGAGCTAACCTTAGATAAAAGCGAAAGCAAATATGTAATTATAGATGATTGTAGATTTGGCAATGAAGCTCAATGGGTTAGAAAGCAGGAAGGAATAGTTGTCCGACTCGAAAGAGAAGGAATCGAATACAAACATAATCACATAACCGAATATCCAATAGAAGATGATTCGGTTGATTATGTTATAGATTGTGACGATATTTCCGAGTGTGTTGAGGCTATACAATTTTTAATCGAACTACAAATTGATGGCTAATGTATTAATCATAGGAGATACACACGCTCCTTGTATGCTGGAAAGCTACCCGAAATTCCTAAAGGAAGTAAAACGAAAATACAAATGCACTGAGGTTGTACACATAGGTGACCTCGTGGATTGGTCTTCAATTAGTTATCACGAAATACCATCCTCGCTCAAGAATGCAGAAGAAGAATACGAAGAAGCATACAAGCAAGTACAGATGTTATACAAAGCTTTTCCAAATTGCTACTGGATAATCGGAAATCACGATAGCCTTACCCAGAGACAAGCAACTACCGCAGGAATACCTGAGTCCGCCCTGAAGTCTTATCAGGATATGTGGGGAGTACCAAAGTGGGAGGTCATACCCAGATACGGAAATGTAATCATAGACGATGTTTTATACCAGCATGGCGATAGAGGTAAAGGTGGCCTCATGTCCGCATTAAAAAATGCAAAGGACGAATACCGAAGTGTCGTTCAAGGACATCTGCACGCTCAAGCTGGAGTTTGGTACACCGCAAACCAGAAAGAGCGGAACTTTGGGATGCAGGTAGGGTGTGGTTGCGACCATCATAAGGAAGCTCAAGCGTACGGAAAGAAATATAACCAGAAACCAATCATTGGTTGCGGAGTTGTTCAAGATGGAAAGATAGCGACTTTTGTTCCAATGGAACTTTAATTAACAAAATGGCTAATAGTAAGATGGCAAGATCACAGGAAGATGCACTAGCAAACTCAAGAACAGAACTGGGTGAGCAATTTCAAAATTATTGCATAGTGGTTCAATACGATGATGAGACTGTTTCCTACACAGGGAATAACTCTCTAGTAACGAAAGCATTATTACAGGAAGCATTACAAATGATAGAAGACCAGCGTGAAGCGGTCGAAATAGTTTGGGAAGATGAAGAAGAAGTCGAGGATGAATCTGACGACTGGGCAAGCTAATGAATTTATTTCTTTTGCTTTGGATTCCCTTTTTGATAATTTTTGTTTTCCTGTATTCTAGAGCGGTAAGGAAAGAATACCGAAGAAGAAATCTATTTAAGAAAAGGCGTATACCAGTTTGGTGTCCTAAGACTAGACGATTCATTGATCAATCAGTCGTAGTTCGTGAGCCTACTAAAAGGTAAACTTTTTTCGCCCGCTCCAACGGAGCGAAAAAAGTTTAAAAAGGGATAAGCTAAAAAGCAAGCTCTAAAAAATATTTTTACTTTTTTTTAAAAAAACAAAAATAAACCTTGACTTTTCACTTTTTTCGACCAAGATTAGTATTATGATAAAAAACACTACTAATAAAATTCTCGATAAGATTAATTCTTATTTCAATCCAGTCGCAACTTCAACAATGCTTGATGGAGTTTACTACACATACAAAATTCCATTCAAGTGCATCAGACTGCAATTCCACGCTAATACAATTATTGGCGATTATGAAAACATCAGCGTTACTGCAAATATCGCTGGTCACAGAAGAACTAAAACATTCAAAGACTTAAACGATGCAATCAATGCTTGTCTTGCATATGCAGTCGTTGACGGAATCGTATTAGAAAAATAATTGTTAACCACTATCTACCAAGCTAGGCATCTTGTAAAACTGCCTTTTTACTACTATGAATATATTCGCACTACATACCTGCCCTCGCCAATCAGCCCGCTGGCTTTGCGACCAGCATCTCAACAAAATGCTAGTCGAGTCCGCTCAGATGATAGCCAACTGTTTTGAACCAGAAGTATTAGAACAAGCTCCGAAATCTCAGAAAGGAAATACCAGAAAGCATAGCTACTACAATCATCCTTGCTCGAAGTGGGTAAGAAAGAATGGCAACAACCTTTTGTGGCTTCTTCATCACGCTGATGAGATAGAGAATGAGCGTTTGGCTCGTGGCTTCAATCCACACTTCAGTAAAGATTTTATCGATTGGGCTTTTGCCTTTATGCACTTGTCACCAGCTTGGGAAATCGAGTCAGATACGACCAGCCCGTTCGCAATAGCAATAAGTGAAGATATGAACTGCCGACAAGTACCAGAGTTCGAAGAAAGAGATGAGGTATGGAAATACAGATACTACTACTCATTAGATAAACCTTTTGCCCGATGGAGCAGGAATCGACCAGACCAATGGATAGATGGTATCCAAAGTAGGTATAAAAATTATTTTTAAAAAAACAAAAAAAAACAAAAATAAAGCTTTACTTTTATCAAAAAATCGGTTTTAATATAATTATAATCAAAACTACTACTAATATGAACATTTCAAAAACATTAAAATCAAATCTTAAATTAACCGAAAAAAATTCTGACATTAACGGAATCCAATACATTTGGGAAAACAAAAGCGGTACATCAATCCTAGCTTATGTAGGAGACAGAAAAAGCGGAGACTGGACAAACATTGAAGTTATTACATTAGACGATAACGAATTACCAGTTTCAAAAATCTTCTTCGACCTCGAAGAATCAATCAATTTCATTCTTAGCATTTAATCAAAAATAATTTTATTTATTTTTAAAAAAACAAAAATAAAACTTTACTTTTCACAAAAAATCGTTTTTAATATAATTATGATAAAAACTACTACTACTAAAAAAACATCAACTATCACAGTTGATTCTATTAACAAAGCTCAACAGGTTATGATTCAAGCTATGCAAGTTTCTAACCTTCCTCGTACTACATCAACTTTTTTCAACCAATAATTATTACTACTATGACTACATTACAATCAATCAAAAAAGTTCATTACCACATAGACGATGCTGGTACTGACTTACTTAAATTAGATGCTGACAGTAAATATACTGGCAAGTACATCATAATCTATTCTACTTCAAGAGACAGATACATCATAGTCAAGGACGGGTTATCACCCGATGGCTATTGTTACAGAAACTCAAACATCTGGGACTACTGGACAGTTGATGACATTAAATACACATTCGCAAACTAGAAAGGAAATACTACAATGCCAAAACTAGAAAATCTAAAACCGCTTCCTGCCATCTTTGATACAGATGGTCACACCATCGTCAGCAAAATCTATACTATGGGTTTAGGTGTCAGAGAAGGTGACTACCAATATACTGATAAGCAAATGGGTAACTACCTAATTGATGTTCAGTACGAAGTCTGGAGGCAGGGCAATAGCTTAACCGATAAGGTCAAAGATATACTTGGAAAAGTAGATGACCTAAACCGCCATCAGTTAGTTGATGAACTCAATGATGTCTTAGGAATGTTGGAGGAAATATCATAATGAGTTACATCTTTGAATCATTGACCGAATATCAAGTCACGAATGCTATATACGAAGATGAGCATAATGGCTTCGACTATGAGCAATCGAAAGCTCTAGCTGAGTATCTATATGAACTCGTTGTTGATACAGATACACCTATCGAGCTAGACCTCGTTGGGATTCGTTGCGAGTGGACTGCCTACGATTCTTGGCAAGACCTCCAAGCTAGTTATAGCGATTATGAAGAAATGGTTCTTGCCGAACTAGAAACAATGGCTGAACCAGAAGACTCAGAAATGAATGAACTCGCTGAGCTTTTCTTGAGAGATAACACCACATACCTAAGAGTAGGCGATACTTTCTTAGTCCAACACTTTTAACCAAAAACTAAATATATATGAAAACATTAGAACTTCCTAGAAAGCGTAAACATACATCCAAGTATATTGGCATTAATGTGTCAGATGAAGTTTACGAATCAATCTCTAAACAGTCTTCAGATGAAGGATTATCTTTGTCTGCCTTTATCCGAAGAATATTAATCAATAAGACAAAATAATTACTATGGCTATATTACAATCACAAGTAGAAACTAGTAACGGATTCGATATTGAATCCTTAGCTCCAAGTGGCGATTATATCGCTACTTGTGTAGACATCGCAGATGAGTTCGGTGTCACTCGCAGAAAATACCAATCAGAAGAAACTGAACAACAGGATGTCACCAGAATGTTGTTCGGCTTCAAAGGTAAGGATGGAAACTTACATAAGATTCAGACTTGGGAAATGAAAATCTCTGGCAGTCCGAAGTCTAAGTTGTTCAACTTCCTATCAGATTGGTTAGGTGAGTCTCCTAAAATGGGATGGGACTACTGCGAAATGAAAGGTAAAGGAGCGGTAATCAAGGTAGAACATAAGACCAGCCAATTAGGCAAGACTTATGCGGTAATCTCAGGAATCAGTCCTGTTAAGACCTCACTCGCTGATTATTCAGATAGAGTAATTCCAGCTGAGAAGTTTGGTTTAGCTCCACCTTCAGAAGCTCCAGCTACTCCCTCAACGGATGATAGCATCCCGTTTTAACAAACACATCAACATCACCCGTTCTACGCTTTGTAGAGCGGGCAACTTTTAAATTATGGCTACTTTAGAAAAAGAAACTAAATCAGGCGGTGGCCATTGGTATACCTTAGATGGCAAACCAATGCACACTGTACAAAAATCAAATGGAGATGGAGAAAGAAATACTAACCTCAGAGATGCCCGAAAGCTTAACCTTCTTCCCAGCGTTACTACAATCTTTGGCATTATGGCGAAGCAGGGACTCGAAATATGGAAGCAAAATAAAATCATTGAAGCTACTGCGAGATACCCGAAGAAGCCCGATGAAACATTCGAATACTATAAGAATCGCATACTCGCTAAGTCGATGGAAGAAACTGAGCAAGCATCAACGCTCGGCTCTCAAGTCCACTACGCTATCGAGAAGTGCTTGGACGGAACTCCTCCAGATCCATCTCTTGAACAATATGTCTTCCCAGCGATACACAAAATAAAAGCGATGGGTATTTTAAATATCCAGCAGGAAAAAGTATTAGTTAACAAAATGCTAGGATATGCAGGTAGAGTTGATTTGATGGCAGAAAAAGGAGATAAGAAAATAGTGATAGACTTTAAAACCAGAAAGACTGAAGCTAATAGAAAAGTAACTCCTCACGAATACCAGCCAATGCAAATCTCAGCCTATGCAATGTCAGCTTACGGAACACTAGATAATGTTGTCGGAGCTAACATATATATCAGTACGACTGAGGTTGGGCGGATGGAAGTTTGCTACTATGATTCAGATACTTTAAAAAAAGAGTTTAGTGCCTTTCAGCACATACTCGCATTATGGAGATACATAAATAACTATGACCCTAGACAAAAATAATGACGATGAACCGAAGCTAATAGACTGCGAAGATTGCGGTGGTGAGGGTTCTTGGGATACTGGTACAGGTATTTATGACTATACTTATTGCGATACTTGTGAGGGTGAAGGTAAAGTCTACGATATGTAATTTATGAACACTATTAATCCAAAAACATCCGCATTGCAGATGCGTAAAAAACTGCTCAACGATGAGAATCGTTTACTACAAACCAGAATTAAAAAACTGCAAAATATCAAAAAGCAGAATCAATCAGAAATAACCCTAATACAAAATACACTTAAAAATGGTAGAGCCAAATAAAAAATTCCTAGAAGATAAACCCATAACTGAAAGATGTAATTCAGTCTATGAAAAACTATGCCAAGCCCGCAAATCAATAGAGCGGTCGAGACTCAGATTAAATGATGAAGAAACTATATATATTAATTCTGCTTTACAATGGATTAATTCTGGCATAGAGGAATTAAGATATGACACATCCATCAAAAATTAAAGGGAATAATTATGAACGGGAATTGGTTGCACAGGCTCGTGACAAAGGACTAGAATCCGAACGGGCTTATGCTTCCAATGGTCGTTCACTAGGTGAATCAGAAGAAGTTGACCTAATTATATCAGGTTGCAGGGTACAGGCTAAAAGAAGAAAAGCTCTACCCGCATACCTTGCACTAAACGAAGGAGTCGATGCAGTTGCTTTTCGGCAAGACAAAGGCTCTACACTAATACTACTACGACTTGATGACTTCTTAGATAAAGTTAAGGAGACAGGCGGATGGTAGATATTAATCACATAAGAAAAGAATTGAAACAAATAAACCATAATCTACTATGCCAGAAAGAGAAGGAAAAACAAATGGAGTTTCCAATCAACAAATCTCAGTTGTCAGCAAAGCTACAGAAACAACTACCTCAAACTACGAACTCGGAGAAGTCCTCAGTTGGATTAAATCTGGAAAGGGCAAGTTCTCCAAGCGAGTCAAAGCAGTCAGACAAGCAGTCTTAGATGGAGACGATGCTACAGTCTCAGACCTCAAACGCTCACTACCTTCGGCAATGTTCTCTGGGACTTTCCACCGAAGAAGTGCGAAAGACTTAGACCAGCATTCGGGAATCCTTTGCCTAGACTTTGATGACCTCATAGATGCAGAAGATACAAAGCAGGAAGTAATATACGACCCGCATATTGTATCAGCATTTATTTCTCCATCAGGAAATGGGCTAAAAATCCTGATCAAAATACCAGCAGATGACACTCGTCACGCTGATGCCTTCGAGTCAGCAAGTGCCTATATGAGTACAATGTACGGAATCGAAGCGGATGAATCTGGTAAGGATGTTTCTCGCCTATGTTTCTTCAGTCACGATCCAGAGTTGTTTTTCCAAAATGATGCGGTAGAGTTAGCAGTCGAAGCCCGATGCCAGCCATCCACCATTTCTAAGCCTACCAGTGATGGAACTCGCCCTGGGGATTTGTACAATAATGATAACCTCGCTTACGAAAACTCCAGAAGACATCTAGAGAAACTTGGATGGACGATGGGTAGAAGCAATGCGGATAAGACATTCTGCACTCGACCCGATAAGGAGCGTGGCATATCAGGCACCCTATGGAGCAATGGGAACTTTTACAACTTTTCCTCCAATGCAAGCCCGCTCGAAGCAGGGCAATCTTACTCTCCCTTTGCATTGTACACGATAACCGAACACTCTGGTGACTTTCGCTCCGCTGGAGTACAGTTAGCAAACGACCAGAAAATTGAGTATGGTAACAAACGGGTGCAGGAAGCTAAAGAAGAAATCATTGAGGAAGAAAAATCAAGTGACTTTCCAGTATGGACGAATGCTTCAGAAATACCAGATGACCTAACTAAGAGAATCACAATGAAATACCCAGTTTTAGTTGACGGGTTATTGCATCGTGGTACTAAAATGATTCTGGGCGGTGGCTCGAAGTCCTACAAGACTTGGACATTGTTGAACTTAGCACTCGCAGTGGCTTCTGGACAGAAATGGTTCGGTAATGAAACAACCGCTCAAGGTGAGGATGTCATATTCATAAACTTTGAGGTAGCTCACGAATTTTTCTTACAACGGGTAAAGACAGTTTGCGATGCGATGGGAATACAACCTCCTCCCAATATGAAGGTCTGGTCACTCAGAGGTATATCAAACGACCTTAAAGTAATCTTAGAAGTCCTTAAGGAAAGAATAAGCAAAAACACATCTCTCATAGTTGTCGACCCTATCTACAAAGGATTAGCAGGTAGAGACGAAAACTCTGCTGGAGACATCGGTCAGTTGATGAATGAAGTCGAAGCAATCGTGGCTCAGACTGGTTCGGCAGTAGCATTTTCTGCACACTACTCCAAAGGAAATCAAGCTGACAAGGATGCACTCGACAGAATCTCTGGCTCTGGAGTCTTCGCCCGTGACCCTGATACCATTATGGGACTAACCGCTCACGAAGAAGATGGATGCTTCACTGTCCACTCAGCATTGAGAAACTTTCCTAATCTCGAACCATTCGTGGTAGAATGGGACTTTCCTTTGTTCAAGAACAGGGATGACCTTAACCCGAATAGCTTGAAGAAAGCTGGTCAAAAGATTACCTCGTCTCAAGTAATTGAGATTGTTAAGCGGAGAATGCCACAGGGCTATCCCCGAAAGGAGCTAACTGAAGCCATAGTGGCTGAGTTAGATGTGGCTAAGTCAACCGCATACCGAAGAATCGAAATGCTAATCAACAATAATACATTCTCATTGACCAGAGACTATGTATTCGTAAACCAGAAATAACTATGATTATAACAAAAAAATTACTCTTGGCTATTATGATAGTCGAATCTAACATCGACCCGAATGCGATCGGAGATGATGGTAAAGCTTTGGGAATATTGCAGATTCACGAAGACTATGTTACAGATGCAAATCTCCTATCCATACAAGGTGGTGGCAAACGATTTGAACACGATGATATGTTCAGTCAGCTATATTCGGTAAATGTTTTTTGCCTTTATATGCAACGCTGGGCTACCGAATCAAGACTCAAAAAAAGGGTCACACAGGAAGATATTGCTCGCATTCACAATGGCGGTCCGAATGGATATAAGAAAAAATCTACCCTGAAATACTGGGAAAAAGTTCAGGTTGAACTCAGGTTGCTTGATTCCTACAGTGAGAATGAGGTTAATTCTTTGTGGAGCAAAGCTTTATGCGATTCATTCTCATCCAATTCCTATTCGGAATAGAATATTCTCACTACTTATAAGATAATAAGAATAATAAATTAATTCTCCCTTCTAAATCAGGGAGAATAATTTATTAAAATTATCACAAAGTTTTATTGACAAACGCAAAATTTGTGTTAGCTTAAACAATATGGAAGATCCATTCGAATTAAAAGCTCTTCGTGACCTCAGAGAAATTGACTTAGCGATTAGAGATATACAAAGCCAGCAAGCATTGGTTGCCAAACGATTTAAGGAGGGCATCAAGCTTTTACAGAAAGAGGCGTACACAGTCGAAGCTCAATTAGCTGACCAGTCGGAAAGCATAAAAGGAGCGGAAGCGTGGAACACCAGAAGCCCAATACTACGAACACTTATCAATGACCCTCGACTAGAGAACATACCAGAAGATAATTTAGTCTGATGAAGTTCGTACCTCTAAATGAAAACATAGAATATTCTGAAGATATACCAGAACATAAACCCGAAGCTCATCTCATAATTTGCGAGATAGCTAGCAGGTTGCAGGAACTGGACTCAGCCTACTCAAGTATAGGTAATACAATCTGTCCTAGCATCAGATTCTTAACCCGACTAACCGCCATACAAAGGAGAAGTACTAGAGCATACCGACTAGTCTTAGATATTCTTTCAACTCAAGATTCTTTATCACACTCCCTAGAGGCACTCGCTCAAAGACATTTGAATGCACAGGGAGAGCCATCTAAACGACAAGCTTGGCTACAAAATACACA
>CAACVD010000111.1_pt1 | contig 33731 bp, 45 predicted proteins | sample 2381771 | NCBI WGS metagenome assembly CAACVD01 (sample SAMEA5211965, study PRJEB30684) | marine metagenome | biome: Marine; feature: Epipelagic; material: Water | collected 2015-10-15 | depth 15 m
TACTTTTTAAGTTGCTTGTTTGACTCCTTAATAACAGCTTGACCTGTTAGGGTTACCGAAGAAGCAATATCATCATCACCAATAGGGGCATTCTTATTACCCATATACCCATAGCAACTATTTACAAGAATCTTAATAACCATCTGCGATGTATTAAGACGCTCTACTTCATACTTGAGTTCAATATTTTTAGGATCTTTCTTAAGGGCTTGTTTACATTTGAATAACTTCTTCTTAATCTTAACACGTTGATTGTAGTAATATTCAAGAAATTCAGGTATAATTCCTTTCTTCTTTTGACTAAAGAGAAAACCAGCCTTCGACAGTGCACATTCTTCCGCTTTAACAAATTTCACAAAATCAGGTTTTGTCAATTCAAACAGTTTACCAGACACATGCTGAATAGTAACTTTATCATCTGTTGTTTTCTCAATCTTACCTATCTTAGTCTCAGGTGATGTATTGAGAGATATCATCACGTTAGGGTATAGTGAGTTAGCGTCAAACGATACTACATTTTTCTTAAACCCACGTTTAGGTTCTGCAACATACGCACCAGGATTCTTACCCGTATCTGCATTTCGTAAAAAAGTTGAAATAATTTCACCTCGCTTACGGGCTCGTATAGTTAGAGCACCGTTAATAACTTGAATAGTACCCATCGCACCTTCAAGTGTAGTAAGACCAACGTATGAAAGCATCCTAAGTAGAGGTATATATTGAAGCTTCTCCTCCAAACGTACTAGCAGGTTAACGTCTTGAATGTTGTAATCAATAAAGGTATTCCAATCTTCATCTGCTAGTTGGTGAAGACTCATTCCCCCGTAATCGATTTTATTCTCACCTAACTCTACTTCACCGATAGCATCTAGTTTATAAGACTCTCTCAACTTAAGGCAAAAACGTCTATATACATCAAGATAGTCAAGACAAGCAATACCATCTACATAGTATCTCTTTTGATCTCTACCAAACTTACCCTTTACTGCTCTAAAGTGAACATTTCTAAGCGGTGAGAGACGATTAACATAGTCTTGGCCTAGTACTCTTTCCATACGATTAATAATATATGGAATATCAAAAAACTCAGAGTTCCAACCACTAAGAATATCTGGAAAGTCTGTTTCAAGATATTCGAGAAACTTAACAAACATATCACGCTCATCTCTACAATGAACATAGATAAGGTCGTCTCTACCTTTACCTGTATATTCCTTAATACCAAATGTATGGAACTTCTTTGTAAAGTTATCCCAGCAAGTTATAACATTTACAGTATGGGTTGGATTATCTACATCAGGGAAACTATCAACTGAATACGTCTCAATATCTAAAAAACAGTACTTTATAGGTGTAGTATTAAATTCCGGCTTCTCATTCTCCTGCCAGTAAGAGTCTAGTAAAAATTGTTGAACAGGAGGGCAGTTCTCAAACACCCTCTTAAGGCCAGAGTCCTGTAGAAACTTATACCTATTATAAGCAGTATTAAATCTTTTCTTCTTTACTTTCGTACCGAAAATAGAAGTCTTATCTCCTCTATTATCTTCAACATAAAGATATGGCTCGAATGAGCACTCGGTAGAAATACGCCTACCATCTTGATCCCAGGTAAACAACGTGACGGTACTCTCTCTACCGTTATAAACAACATTTCTATACATCTCTAATATTATTATACTAGAGTTCCTTTTTTAGGCAATAAATAAACCTAATTAAGGATTCCACTTCTTAAGATATTGTCTATCTGGAGAACCGTACGGTGTAGTAAGAGCTTCAATATGCGCTCCGATATTATCTGGACTTTCTAGTATACGCTTGTTAGCGATGTCTCTTAATATAGCTACATTCTTATAATACTTAGTACGATTTTTCCAGTTTAGTATACTTTCTATCTTGTGCTCGAACTCTTCTGGTGTTTTAAATCGTAAACTACCTGGTGCTGAATAATAAGTATCCATATCCTGACATAAGCAAGGTATTCCAAGTGTGCATGCCTCAATAAATTTAATGTCTGACTTAGCTCTGTTAAAGTTATTAACTTCGAGTGGAGCAACCATCAGTTGTGGGTTAAGATTAGCTATAAAATGAGGATACTCTAATAGATTTTTCCATGGATGGAATTCGATTTTACCAGTTCTAACTAAATCTGCTAAAGGTGGTGGGAAAGCTCCGACAAATACCCATTGATATTTGTCTATAGTCTTTCTTATAACGTTAAGAACCTCAGACATATCATCCTTACCACCAGTCTTGTTATCAACATCGTAATGTGCACCGGAGCCAGTGTAAAGTATTCTTGGCTTCTTCTTATTTTTATCAAAACTACTCTGCACTCTTTTAATGTCAAAAAGATGTCCCATCCAAAAATTTGGTACGAAGTTAGGTATTACAGTAATGTTCTGTTGACCTGTTTTTTCAGTATAAAGCCTTCTCATAAAGTCACACGTAACTGTAACTTCATCAACCATATTGATCATGTCAATACAGTTTTGCCTAACTTCATTGTTATCAAAAGCAAACTTAAATTTATTGTAGTCTGGTATCTCTTCCCTAAAAACAACATCATCCACCTCGTAAATAATTTTAAAATCATGCTCTTGTTGAACTTTTTTAAGATGCTCTAGGAATTGCTTTTGTGAACCTGATGCTTGTCTCTGCAACTTTACTGCCTTTACTTTTTCGTACCATCTTGGATCGGCAACCATAGCTGTAGTTGACTGCGACATGCCTCTTCCGGTACTATTAATAACTTGCTCCGGCCACAATATACGCCAATGACCACATCCCGAGTAATCAGCTAGATAGTTAATAAATCTAGGCAACGTTTCTTCTTTAGGCCGTGGTTGTTTAGGGGCCGCAGACCTTTGAATAGGTGCTGGCGGAAATGGAGATGCAAAAGGAACTCCAAATGGCTGTCTATTAAGCATATATAATATATAGGTTACTTTTCAATATAATCTACTCTCTTAGTTATACCGTTTTCCTTTATTAGATAAACAACTTCACCCGTTACAGCTTTTATTGATTCTTTTCGGTGCGATATAACAATCGAACATTCGTCAAGCTCCTCAACTCTATCTTGAAGTATTTGCGTTATAAGCTCTATACCTTTCTCATCAAATGACGAGTCGAATAACTCGTCATATATTGCAATATTGTATTGTACACCGCCTTGTAGACGGCGAATATCGGAAAACGTAAACAAACATGCTAGATCAATCGACTTACGTTCCGCTCCAGAGAAGTTGAAGTAAGAACATAGTTTATTCTTTTCATTAAGAATTTCCTCTTCAAAATACTCATTAAAGACGCAAATTGAATTTGAATCTAACCTCTTGAGGTAATGTAATAATTTACTATTAAGTAATTCTAAGAGTTTGTTTACAATATATGATTTTACACCTTCCTCTGAAACTACATATTTGACTATATCGAGTTTAGATATAGCGTCTCTATACTCCTTAACTTTAGTTTCAAGATCGGTTAAACGTATTTGCGTGTCTTGAATAATTTTATCAAAATCTGTCTCTGTATTATTAATAGTCTCGAGATCTACCCTCAACTCAGACTGCCATTCATTAAGCTGGTTAATTCTATCGTTAGTATTTTGTTTCTTTTGAAGAGTTACCTTATTATCTGCTAATTTATTATTATATTGGGTGATTGATGTCTGTATCTTCCTCTTTACTTCTCGAGCTTTATCTAAGCTAATCGTAACCTCCTTTATATCTCGAACCATCCGCTCAATCGTTTCTTTGAGCTTTTTCTTCTCTTCAGCAATTTTTGTTGTATCATGATCTTCGATTGGACGCAAACAGACAGGACACACATCTTCATCTGTCCCAATCTTTTTATACTTCTCTTTAACATGACCTACTTCTGATTTTGCGGAACTTATCTCCTCAATATATTTATCTATTTTATCCTCACACTCAACCAACTTACCCTTATATCTATCTATACTTTCACTTACCTCCTTAACATCAACTTCCTGTAAAGAGGATATCTGCTCTTTAAGTAAATCTAACTCCTTTTCATTATTAGACTGTCTAGTTGCATAAAGTTCCTTTTTATGTTGACGCTTTTGAAGTAACTTCTCTTTTTGTGTATTATAATTATTAAAGCTTGTATTTACCTCGTCTAATTTTGTTGCCTCTGTATCATGATCTCTCTTTACTTCGTTGTATTCGGATCTCAAAGCAGATAACATTTGACTAAAGACCTCCATTCCAAAAATATCCTCAATAAACTTTCGTTTTTCGACTTTATTTTTAGCCATAAAAGGTATCGCATTATTAACAGTCATAATAACACAGTTTTGAAAAATAGCTGGTGATGCACTTAAGACATCGCATATATATTTGTTTGTATTACTAATACTGTCACGCGTCTTATCGACACCATTCTTATATATAAACACTTTTGACGGTGATAGATTTCTAACTACCTTATATTCATTCCTACCTGATGGGGTAATTACATCAAAGTCAAGCTCTACATGTGTCTTACCATTAGTTAAGTTATTAGGTATAAGATCTTTTTTAATCTCGCGTAATGTATCACCGAATATAGAAAAATAAATGGAATCTGCTATTGTACTCTTACCGATAGCATTTCTTCTAGCTGGCTTATCCTTATTTGATCCTGTAATAATATGGAGACCCTTTGTAAACTCAACAGTTACAGGGTCTTCACCAACAGAAAGGAAATTTACAATACTAACTTTTTTAAATTCGACTCTTTTCATATAAATTTAGAGTATAATCAATAATATCCTTCTTATTCGCTATTTCAAGTAAATTGATAAACTCTTCTATTGCTTGTGGTATATCAATACCAGAAAGATCTTCTTTGGTTTCAGTGTTATCTAGAATTCTGTTAAAGTTGATATCGTAATCTACAGTAAGATTTCTTGGTTTGAGAAGATTCAATTTTTTGAGGAGTAAATCCATATCCTCATGACAAATATTCATATCTACTTTGAGCTTTACAATGTTATTACAAACAAGATCTATAACATGCTTAGTTATATCACCCTCTCTCACTAATTCACTCAAAGCTACTTTCTTATAAATAGGTGAAATAGTATTAGGAGTAAACTCATACTCCATTGTATCGAGATCTAAAACGTAATATCCCTTCTCATTGTCAACATCTCCAAAATCCATTTGAAAGGGATTACCACAATACAATATAGTACCCTTACCAAACTTTTTTTCATGTCTAGTGTGGAAATGACCTGAAACAACTAACTCAGACTTCTTTAATAGATCTTTTATCTTTACACCCTCTTCACATACCTTATACGAATTCATTTTAAATGTTTCAATTTCAAAATGACCGAATATAATATCACTTTTCGGTATATCTCGAGGATTGGTATTCCACGGACAAAAAGTTAACGTCTTATCAAACGCTTCAATCGTTAAAGGCTTATCTAGAATAGTAACATTTGTTCTCTTCTTAAAGATTGAAAGAGAGTTTACATCTGTACGATGCTTATAGTAAATATCATGATTACCGGTAATAGCTATAATATTGAAATCAGATAAAATATCTAATATATCAGCAGATACCTGTAACGTATTAACGGATATTTCACTTCTATTATGATGCCAATCACCACAAAAGATAAGATCTTTGATATTTTTCTTTTTACATTCATCCTTAAACCACGCAGCCCATTCAAGCGCGTTCTTATGCCACTCCGTACTATTAGAGTGTACACCTAGATGAAGATCAGAAAATATAGCAAATTTCGGCTTACTGATCGTGGTATAAGTCATCTTCCTCATCAACAGGTTTTACATACACAACTCCACCGCCGGTGTTATCCGGGTTAGTCATATAAGCTTCATAAACTTGTTCTTTATAGTTAGTCAAAGCCTCGTGATGTTTCTTCTCTTTCTTAATCCTGTTAATGAATGCATTGAAAGCTATTGTTGTAAAGTAAGAGAACGGGTTAGAGCCACTTTCAAATTTATACTTTTTATATTTCAACGCGGCGTACATCTTAACTAAGGCGTCGCCAATCATATCATCCTTGTAAGTATAGTTGATAAAGTTTGAGTTATAACTCAAACCATAAGCAATCTTTTTGATATTCTCTGCCAAGTCGTCGGTTAGTACGTCACTCTCGTAGTATTTATTAAGGGAAGCTTTGAACACTTTTGGCTCAATATAATACTCACCTTCTCTTTTTTTCCTAGACGGTCTTTTTTTCCCAGACATTAAAGATATTATAACTTACTAGATATCTTTTTCAACATATTTTATTTTTTCTTTGTCATATATTTGCTTGCGTTTATCGCTATGACGTATACCATATCTCAATCTATCACATATGTCGAATATAACAAGTTTGTCTTTAGAGGCATGCTTGCGTAAACCTCTACCAATAGACTGAACAGTACGGATAAAAGACTTACCACCTGCAGCAAATATAATGTTATGTATGTTCTTAATATTAACACCAGTAGAGAAGATAGCACTTATAGCAATGCAAATAACATTACTTTTCTTCTCCATTATTTTCTTAATTTTGTCTCGTTCTTCAACATCAACTTCTCCTCGTATAAAATAAACCTCTTTACCCTGTATACTTTGTAGATGCTCTAGTAACACTTCTCCGTGTTTAATATGATTAACTAAAATAAGACTGTTATTGTTAAGTTTTTTAAGCAACTTCTGTAAAAATAAATTTCTACGTTCACTTTCATATATAAAATCTAATTCAGCTCTATACCCATTAACACCATCATAGACAGGACTATGTTTATAGCTTATATTAATAATCTTTATCTCAACATTTGCTAAGTAATCCTCTACACGTAACTCATAACTCGACTTTTCATATATAACTGGTCCCAACTTACCAATGATTGACCACTTATCTAAGTTATCCTCTGGTAATGTACCAGTAAATCCATATTTGTTAGGTGTTATTATCTTGGATATTATCTTACTAATTTTATTACTCGATTTTATTTTATGACACTCATCAACTATTAGTAGATCAACATACTTCATCCAATCACTCTCGTCGAATCGACTCTGAACTATACCTATATTACATATAATTACATTTGCAGTAAGATCAGGCTTCATTTTACCCGTCCATTTAGTTAACTTAAAGGTAGTACCACAATTCATAAACTCATCATATGTTTGAGTTACAAGTCCTAAGTCAGGTACTAGCACTATACACTTAAACGTATCCTTATCCTTACAATTCTGGAAGTAATTTTCTATAAGAGCGGCTGTAGTAAAGGTCTTACCTGCACCAGTTCCAAGAACACATGTACCCCTACCTAACTTAAGAGCCTTCTTAATCACATCTTCTTGATACTCTCTCAAGTCAAACGCAAAATCCTTGCATAGTGGGTTGTTATAACCTACATTTAAGACTGACTTTAAGTTATCAGTAATATTGACGTCTATATTAATTTGCTCTTGTATCAGATATTGTCTGATTAGCCAATATAGACCTAACTCACATGATCCGGTTGCTGTTATGGCATACTTACGGCGAGGTGCGAACCTCGAATAACGTCTAGCGAATCTAGCAGCAGTATTTTCTACTGAAAAGTTCTCTCTAATCTTTTCAAACAAAGATGTATCAGTACAGGTAAACTTTAACTTACCACTTGACTTAACAATATCAAAATTAATCATAGCTGCTCCATTTTTTGTATCTCAACGATGTTTTTGATCTCGTACCCCATCTGCGACATTATTTTTTCAACCTTTTCAAGATACTCGATAACGTGATTAAGACCGTATATTTTATCGTTAATCTCAGCAAGGCTATTATGATTTTCTGCTGCAGTCTCAGCAGTACTGTTTGTAATCTTTACAGGTGAATCACGTATTACTTGCTTAACAATTTCTTTCTTAAGAATTTTTTTCTTTTTTATAAGCCTGTTCTTCTCAACCTTAGCTTCGATAAGTCGGGCTACCCAGTAATGCTTACGAGAAGGTAATCTCATTTGTTGATCTTTTACATTAAAATCGTCAAGTACTAAATCCTGTCCTACCTCTTCAATGTATCTTTTTAATCGATCATCCACAAACTTAGTATAAATATAAATATGCAAGAATCAAGAGGTAAATTTGAATCTCAGTTCTTTAAGTTAATATCTGAAGATTTAGCTGAAGAAAGTAGTTCTGTTGGAGGTGGAGCTCTTGGTCCAGCAGCACAAGGTGGTAAGAGTTTTGATCCAGATGGTCAGATTGACTCAGGCGATACAATAGCTAATCGCGATGGAAGACTTGCAAAGATGTTAGGTAGTGGTACACAAACAAGAAGTGGTTATGTATCTAAGAAAAAGAAAGATAAGAAGAAGAGAGGAATAGATGGCGTCTTTTTGACTGGTGAAGAGGGGGAGGAAGAAGCACACCCGGACCATAAGGATAAGAGTAATGGCTGATTTAGGACATTGGCAGGGATTGCTTACTGAAGACACCATTCCTTACGGATTTATATACGAGATAACAAATCTCACTAATAACCGTAAGTATATTGGTAAGAAGCAGTGTCAATCAGTGCGTAAACGACCACCTCTTAAGGGTAAAAAGAATAAACGGCATCAAATAGTTGAAACAGATTGGAGAACTTACACATCTTCCTCAAATGAGCTTAATAAAGACATAATTGAGCTTGGTAAAGATAAATTTAAGTTTGAAATACTAATAAGTTGTGATAGTAAATGGGAACTCTCATATAATGAGATGAAGCTACAAGTAGAACGTGAAGTCTTACTAAAAGATGAATACTACAATGGAATTATTAACGTTAGAATTGGAAAAAGAAGACGATAGTGTAAGAGGTTACACTTTTGTTAATTTAAACCGTCTCTTAGAGTCATCTTATAAAGAGTATCAGTTACATATAGCCGAAAACGAACTTGAATTAACTAAAAAGGAACAAAAGCAATTAGGTTTCCATTTTATAGCGTCAAAAATTATAGAAGTATGTTCTTATAGTGATACAAAGAAGTGGTTTTACTACAAGAACAATGAGAGTGTTGAGAATAAGTTAGTAAAGCAGTTATTTAACTCCTTACCGACTAACATAACATACGGTGATACGTCTTTTAAGCAGTTTTTAGATGATAGAGACTACAGTTCTTTTACTAGTAAAGATGTTTCAAAGGTAAGTTATGATAAATTTGGCAGATTCTTACGTTCTAACGGTCTACTTAAGCTTGTTAACAAATTACACCTAAATTTAAATATAAAACTATCATTACTTCCATAAATATAAACATGAGTAAATTCCTCGAAGCTGTTGAAAATAATATCCCAGAAAAGGATCTAGATAAAATAACAGATGCGAAAAGAGCTCTGCAGCGATTTTTACTTAGTAAGGATATTAATGTTAAGGTGAAGACTTTTAGGGATGATATTATGATAGAACTTGAAGACGGTCGTATGGTTAAGCTTGAGGTCCGAGATATTACTGATAATGTTGAAGATAATGAGTTTCAGTCAGAGCTTGATAGACGAGCTGAAGCAAAAGACCCTGAAGCTATGAAAGCAAAGCAAAATAGAGAGAATGCCTACCGTAAGAAGTTGCAAGAGTTTGAGAAAGAGACAACGGAATTTGAAGAAGCAGATCCAAACGTAGTATAAAAATGAAAACTATAAAACTAATTGAAAGCTACTATAAATTATTAGAGCAAGATGGTGTTGAGGGAGAGGATCCCGCAGCAGATGTCGCAGTAGATGCTACTGAAGTGGCAGCTGAAGTACCAGAAGAGGCTCCAGTCTTAACTACAGAAGCGGAAATATACCTTACTAAGTTAGCTGCTCTTGCGTTTTCTTATTCACCTACACCAGAAGAAGAGAATTTAATTAACACTCTATCACAGGAATTCGGTCAATCAGAGCCTAAGCGTGTTACAGATCAGATACAAGATTTGTTGCAATCCTCTAACCAGGCACTAGAAAAAGAATTAAATGAAGTATAAATCATTACAGCAAGTATATAGTGAGAGTGTTAGTGGTAATATACCTCCACGTAAACATTTACAATTAAATGTAAATGAAGGTACTGCTGAGGAACATAATATTAATAAGAGAAATAATTTAGGGTATAAGGACCCGGAAACCAAAGAATGGAAATTTTTAAGAGCGTCAGATGCATATATTGATGGGGTAGTTAAGTCACGATTAGATACTGTTGAGTCAGCATCCTATTTAAAAACAATCCTTAACCATGGTATTAAAGCAGGTGTAATCGACGAAGGTGAAAGTATTAATGGTGAGAAAGTAAAAATACTATATAATTATCTTTCACGGGATGCACCACGTGGTGAATTAAGAAAAATTGTATCTAGTTTACCAGATAAAAAATTACAGAGTAAATTTATTCAAGGTTTAAATAATCCGTCATCCTTTAATTTTTATGAAGTAGTTAACAGTGAATTAGGTACTTCATTTGGACCAGACGAAACAGTAGTAACAATGAGACCAGCTGGTGAAGATAAAAAGACGAGAGGTGCTGCTGGTCCTGGTGAAGCATTACTAGCATTTTTATATAACGGTAGAAAGCCTGAAGTAGGGGATTTAGATCTTAATGGTACAACTATCGAGTTAAAATATAATGGTGGTAGGATAGGTAAGGGTGTAAATACAAGTGATGTTAAAAAGTTAGTAGGGATGTTCTTTAATTTAGGAGCGAGTGGGAAAATAGCTGGTACATTAACTGAAGATGGTGCCGCTACTATAAAGAATGAATATGATAATAAAACTCTAGCTGATTTCCTTGCAGATCATAGTGGAGTAGGTATATCAGACGTAGACAGAAGTTATTTTGGTAGGGTTAGAGCTTTGGATTGGTTCGAAGATAATAATAAAGCTGCGCGTGGTGTAGGTGGTGGCTCTGCTTTTGATAAATTAGCGCAAATAGTAGCTGCTATTCAAATGAAAGCGTATTTTAATAAAATTAAGCCGTTTGATTATCTAGGTGTTTTTGATGCAGCTGGTAATATAGCCGGTTTCGATCGAAATGATCTATTAAAATCAAACGCAAATGAGATAATTGAGAAACTTGCTAGAAAATCAGTTATTTTAGCAGCAAAAACCCCAGCAGATGAATCTGGATTTCAAATTTCCCTTCAAAAATGAAAAACTTTAAACTATATTTTGAGCAATATCAGCTCATAGAAGAAAACGCTAAGGGGCACTTAACTCACTTAGAGGAACTCTTGCTTACAAAGGGTGAGAGAGGGTATGAACAAGCTCGTACCTACCTTCTAGATCTTTTAGGTATGCTTCAAGGTAAGCATAAAAGAAAACTAAAGATGTCTGTTAAGTGGGATGGTGCTCCTTTCATTATGGCCGGAAAACATCCGGATAATGGTCAACACTTTGTAGCTACTAAAGGTGCTTTTAATGTAGAGCCTGATCTTAATTTTACAGAAGCGGATATTGACGATCCTAAGAAGAATTATCCGGAAGGTCTTGCAAAAAAGCTTAAAACAGCTCTTAAGTTTACAAAACAAATGGGTATTAAGGGTCTCATAGGTGGTGATATTATGTATACTAGTCCTAGTGAGATCGAAGACACAGAGTATGATGGTGAAGAGTTTATTTCCTTTAAACCTAACACTACTGTATATGCTGTAGATAAAGATTCTGAACTCGCTAAAGAGATTAGTAATTCAGTTATGGGAGTTATTTGGCATAGTGCGTATTCAAAAATTGATGATAGTACTAAAAGAGCTTTATCTAATAGTGAATTTAAGAAGCTTAAAAAAGTTCCCGGTGTGTGGATGGATGATGCAGAATTTACAGATTCGACCGGTAAAGTTGATATAGATAAAGATGAAGCGAAACAAGTTAAAAACTTGATAAAAACTGCTGACGGCATTAAAGTTAAATTTGGACCCTTAACTAAATTTTTACCACTAGTAAACATATATCTTAATACTGAAATTAGAAAGGGTTCATTTATTGAAGATCCGGAAGGTTCATTTAAGAACTTCTATCAGTGGTTAAGTAACAGAAACGAAACGGCTATTAAAAAATTGGTAGCGAAAAAAAGAATAGAAGTAAAAACGAATGCTAGTAAAGAGCAGTTAGCAGAATTAAAATCACTAAGTGGTGATATGATCAAGTTGTTTAAAAAGAGTAAGTTACTGCAACAAGCAAAACAGATTTTTATTAACAAATATAATAATGCTGTTTATAATACAAAGCACTTTTTTGATAACGGTGATGGTACCTTAAGACCGTCAAACCCAGAAGGATATGTAGCTATTAACAATGACGGTGACTTAGTTAAATTTGTTGATCGTTTAGAATTTAGTAGAGCAAACTTCGGATCCGGAAAACCAGGAGCAAAATAATGAGCAAAGATCAAGTAGCAGAACTAAGAGAGGATATAAGACGCCTGAATCAAACTATAATTAGTGAGTGTAAGGATATTCATAACAGAATAAATCCTGTCGCTGAGGATTTAAAGGTTGTAGTAGATAAAACTAATAGACATGATAAGATCATATGGGCTACAATAGCAGGTATTGTGACTGTATCTGGGATGTTTGCTAAATTATTACTTTTTCCGTAATGAAAACGTTCAAAGAATATTTCGAGCAAGAGGAAGCTAAGGAGACAGTTGGTATATTACCAGGTGGATTTAAGCCTCCTACCCTTGGTCACTTTCTAGCCTTAAAAAATCTTATTAAAGACGCTGATCGTGGTATTGTGTTTATAGGTAAGGGAGAACGCGACGGTATAGATGCTAATAAATCAAAAGCTATCTGGGATGTTTATACGAAATATTTTAATAAACCAATTGAGGTTCATCTTTCCCCCTTATCACCGGTAAAAGACACTTACGACTACGCTCTTGATAATACGGACGTAAATATTATTGTTGGAGCAGGTGGTCCACGTAAGCTTAAAGATGGTAGTTTTACAGAAGGTGATATGAAACGTTATGAGTCATTTACTAAGAATCGTGAGAAATATCCACATGTAGCTTTAAAGGAAATTGAATCACAGAGGGATATTAAGGGTGAGATTGTAAGAAATGCTATTGCAGATGATATTGATGTAGCAATAGAAAACTACTTTCCAGATGACCTTAGCGAGACAGATAAAGATACCATAAAGTCTATACTTCAAGCATAAATATACACATGAGTGAGAGACGTGATAGAGCTAACCTGCAAGAAGCTTATGAATCAGTAAACGAAATGGCTGGTGGCGCTCCTATTATAGCTGTAACTGGTTTAGAGCCACAGCAACAATCTAGTGAATGTGATTGCGGTACCAATGAATGTGGCTGTGATAGCCATAATCATGATGGTGAAGATCATGATAATTCTGAAATTCATATGGCAAAGTCAGAACTTAAAAAAGCTGCTGATTATGCTAACCAGCTTTCAGCTATGATGGATAATTTAGATGGTCTAGAAGGTTGGACTGCTTCAAAAATTACTAAAGCTGCTGACTACCTTTCTTCCGTTTATCATTGGTTAGATTATGATCATAATAAGGATCAAGACCCTGGTATGTTTAATGTAGGTTGTGAGCACAGCCCTGAGTATCAAAATAGGGTATAATATACGATATTAAAATGAAAAGCTTTCTCCAGTATATACAAGAAAAATCAGTACTCGGTTTAATTGAGTTCTTTGATATCGACGGGGTGGGAAAAACTCCAGCCAAGTTAGATTCCGGAAACGGTGCGTATAATGTAATACACGGTGAAGATATTCAAGAACAAGGTAATAAAGTATTCTTTAGAACTATCAACGGAAAGACCTTACTTAAAGATAAGAAAGGTGAGATAACTATTAATGTTGGCGCTGGTAATACCGAACATAGGCCAATAGTTAATTTTGACTTTACTATTGGTAATAAGGAATTTAAAGATATACCGTTTTCAATCGGTAATAGATCGAGTAACTTATATAAAATACTTGTTGGTAAGGATTTTATTGAGAATAAACTCGATGCACTAATTGACGTCAGTAAGGAAAATATAGCTGACGAGGATTTAGATGTTAAATATTAGTACCAATTAGGTATATAACGCTCTGTCCAGGTAGCAAAAGGTTTATCACAACGAATATACTCTCTATACTTATCGATAGTTGAGAGATCATCAAAGCCTTTAACCTTCCTACAATCACAATCTGTATTAATAGCTATAGCATAATCTGTTAATCCCGTTTTACTCATAATAGTGTTATGGACGTTTTTACTACACCATTCAATAAACGTTTTTGTGAAGTGTTCTTTTGAATCAGGCCATCTATACATACGCTCTGTAAACATTTCTAACGTATGATCAACTAACCACTTAAAGTTATCTTTAGTTTCTCTAGCCCATATGGAGCATTGATGGTTAAAATAACCTTTTCCTCTTCTACGAGGTTTACCAGTTGATGTTCTCGGAGTAGAAGGGTGATCTAACAACTCTTGTGGAAACGCATGAGCTAACATAATAGCTCCCTCAATTTGCATCTTCGATCTTACGTGCTGATCACAGAGATTAAAAGTTGAGTATACAGGATCATCATCAGTTACAAATATATTCATAACTAATTATAAGATAGTTCCTATTTATTTGTCTCAATAGCTTCTACTATCTCATCAAACCCCTTAACTAATTCGAAATCATCTTTAGATCTCCTAATTAATAGGGTTGGTACCGATTTAACCCCATATTCTCTAACAAGCTCTGGCTCATCATCTATATCAATTATATCTACTTTTAAACTCTTTTGAGCTAGAACACCTTGTAGCATATGACAAGGTCCACACCATTCTGCAGTAAATAATTTAACGCGTTTCATGAGTATATAGTAGTATAAAAAGAATAAATATCAATATGAGAAAGTTATCTCAAAAAGAATTAACTAATGAGGGTATAGGCAGCTTTTTAAAAGGAGCGGCTGTCGTTGGTGGTAAAGCTCTCAAAGGGTTAGCTAAAGCAGCATCACCTACAGCCTATGGGCTAGCCCAACAAGCCGGTAGTGCACTTAAATCCACGACTCAAGCAGTAAAAGCAGCGACTGCCACACCTGAGGAAAGAATAACAGATTACTTTAAAGATATGAGCTATAAGGTTGAAGATATCTTTCCCGGTGAAACGGAAGATACTAGAGTTGTAAAGGTAAGTGAAGTAGTATATGACGATAAAGGTAAAGGTACAACAAATACAATTTCTTCACCATATGTTGTTAGGATTGATAAAAGTGGAATTAAAGTCTTACGAGGGCCGAGAAGGGTACCGAAGGGCGACTCCCAGGAAGACAATAAAAACAAAGCTAAAACAAGTACTTCATCGACATCTATACAAGAAAGTCAAAAAAAATTGCTGAATCACTTGCATTCCGGTTCTAGAATGAATAAGTGGTTAGTAGGACGATAAGAGAAACCTATATTTCTAAATCTAATGCTCTATATTTAATATAGTTTCAGTTGACCTTTTTCGTTTGCTGTTTATAATAGTAGTTAGTGATATCTGTAGTTACGTTAACATATAAGAGAAGACATCTATTAGAGGAGGCAATAGAATCGTTTTTACAACAGAATCAAGCAGACTGTGAGATGGTGATAATTAACGATGATGTTGATGTAAAGTATGAATATAATGATAGTAGAATAAAAATATTCAATCTCGCTAAAAGATACACTTCAATAATAAAGAAGTTGCAGTTAGGTTTTTTTTTAGCTTCAAACAATTATATGTTTAGATTAGATGATGATGATTTACTTTCAGAGCATTGTTTAAGAGACGCGAAGAATGCTATAGTGAATAACCCGGGATATGATATATACAGATCTAAAAATCATTATTTTTTTAATAATAATGTTTATGATCGTATATCTAGTAATGTAAACAACGGTAACATTTATACGAAAGCTTTTATATCAAAAATAGATTGGGAAGATCCAGGAAATGCAGAAGATGTCTGGCTTACATTTGAATGTAATGGTAAAATATATGAATATTCAGATATATCAATGTTGTATAGGTGGGGTATGGCAACATACCACATATCAGGCTTAGGTAATTATTGGGAAGAATCGAAAGACGTGTTAAAAGATCTATCAACTATGGACACAAAAAAAGGTAAAATAGAGCTTACTCCAAATTTTACAAGTAATTACTACGAGCAAGTTAATCAAAATTATTTAATTTAAAATTTGATTTTATCATAATGTATACCATAATAATAGTATGAGATTCACTAGTAATAAGATAATTAATTTAGGATCTGCAGCTTTCAGGCAATGGAGATCAACTCACAGTCATTGTCAGTTTGTACATGGTTACAATTTAACAGCAGATATTACTTTTGAGTGTAATGAACTCGACGAGCGTAATTGGGTGATGGATTTTGGCGGTCTAAAAGATCTCAAAAAGACCTTAGAGTATACATTTGATCATAAACTAGTAGTTGCGAGTGATGATCCGCAACTTGACTTATTTAAACAACTTGATGATGCAGGGGTTGCAGAATTAGTTATATTAGAAAGTGGTGTTGGATGTGAACGATTTGCTGAGTTTGTATTGAAGACATCTGATACCTTTGTTGATGAAGCTACTAACGGTAGAGTAAGAGTACAAAGTGTACAGATTAACGAGCATGGTAGTAATTTTGCTACATGTTATAGAAGTGATAAGGAAACAGTAACAACTCAAGAGTTTGTAACTGGTGCAACTAACTCTATAGATGTTAAATTCGATGAAGTGCCAGAGCAAAGTGATACAACTACAACTACGACCGGTAATATAGCCAATCCGGCTAATGTAGGTCCTAGCCAGAAATCAAACAGTATGGGCAATCCTTTCGCTGGAACATCTTGGGGCTAACTATCGAGTATGTCGCATATAAATCGTAGAATTTTACTACGTACAATTTCCTTAATACCGAACTTATACGCGAATATTCCATTATTTATACATGTATCTGTATCAAACTTCTGAAAGGTATCCTTAAACCCTGTTTTACGTACATCAGACTGTTTACAATCACCGGCTACGATATATTTACTGTTACGTCCAAACCTCGTTAATATAGTAGTAAGCTCACTTTGTGATAAGTTTTGAGCTTCATCTACAATTATAACACTGTTGTTAAATGTTAAGCCTCTAACAAAGTTAACTGGTATCGCATCTATTAAACCTTTCTGTTTAAGCATAGAACACGCACCTTCACCGGCTATTTCTCTTACCTTTTCTAATAAAGGCATTGCATAAGGAGAAAACTTATCATCAACTTCACCTGGTAACGATCCAAGACTTCTTTCTGCTGACTCTACTACAGATCTAATATAGATAATTTTCTCTATATCACCTTCTTTAAGTAGTTCTAATGCAGCGTATACAGCTATGTATGTTTTAGCGGTACCAGCTGGACCGTCGACAAAGGATATTTTTGTATTAGTATCAATAATACTCTCATAAAACTCCTTATGCTTTGGATTAAAATAAAAAGGTCTTTTGATTTTAAAATTAAGTAACCAATTGGTACTGAATTCTTCTTCTAGTATCTCGACTGATTTTCGAGCAGATTTTCGACTCATTCTTTAATATTTATATTGTAATTCTAGAATACTATAATATAATAGCTATATGGACTTAGATAAAGAGACTTTGATCTTATCAGATGATAAGATTTTCTATACTATAGAAGGGGAAGGTGAATATGTCGGGCAGCGCTCACTGTTTATGAGAATGGCAATGTGTAATTTAACTTGTATTGGATTTGCAAGTGAAGACTCGCCTCATGGATGTGATTCATTTATTTCTTGGTCTGTAAAGAATAAGATGACTTTTAATGAGATCTTCAAGATGATGGAAGATAATAACTGGATTGAAAAGCTTGAGAAGGGTACGATCTGGAAACTTACAGGGGGTGAACCTCTCATTCAACAAAAGCAATTGCTTAAGCTAGTAGATGAGTTTATTTACCGTTACGCATTTACCCCTAAGATTGACTTTGAGACCAATGCTACTCTAATGCCCGATCAACGATGGATCAAAGACTTTGGTGCTACCTTTACTACCTCACCTAAATTAACTACAAACGGGGATCCGGAAGAAAAAACTTATAAACCTGAAGTATTAAAGTATCATAGTGAAATTGGCTCGGGCTTTAAGTTTGTTATTAGTGATCCTGCTGCAGATATTGAAGAGATATGGCGTAAGTACGTTCAAGATGATCATGGTATCAATGTTAGTCGTAACCGTATATGGTTTATGCCAGTAGCTGGATCACGTAAAGAACATATCGAGAATGCGGAAGCGGTGGTTGAGTATGCTAAATCTATGCACGTTAATTTTTCACCACGATTACATTTGTTAGTTTGGGATATGGCTCTTAAGGTTTAATAAATAAACAGTTGATAACCTTTACATTAATTTTATAATATATTTGTATGTCAGATAACAATAATAACTACGAATGGCTTGGAGATGATGAGCTTTCTGGTGAGAAGGATCAAATTGCTAGAGAGATTATGGGTAGTGAATCAGCAGATGGTTACGTCCCACCTTTACGCGTTTATGATAACACCGTAAAGGCAGATAAAAAATATATATCGTCTCTACCTGATCTGCAAAATGGACCATCGAGTTTAATTCAAGGATCAGCAGTACCTATTCAACAAGTAGGTATCCATAACTTTAGATTACCACTTACCTATAAAAAGCGTAACGGGGATACTATTACCTTAGAGACTTCTGTAACCGGTAGTGTTAGTTTAGAAGCACATAAGAAGGGTATTAACATGTCTCGAGTGATGCGTTCTTTTTATGATCACAAAGATGAGGTATTTTCTATCGGTAAAATTAAGGAGGTACTAGAGTCATATAAGAACAACCTTGAGTGTTTTGACTCCCGTATTATGCTTAAAATCTCCTACCCTATCAAACAGGAAAGCTTACGAAGCGGGTTAGAAGGTTATCAATATTATGATGTTGTATTTGAAGGAGATTTAACTAAAGATGGTGAATTTAAGAAGTATATTCACTTTGACTTTGTATACTCATCTGCATGTCCTTGTTCTTTTGAACTTAGTGAGCATGCTGAAAAATATCGTAACCGTGCAACCGTTCCTCACTCTCAACGTTCTGTTGCTCGTGTTAGTGTGAAGTTTGATGATATGCTTTGGGTAGAAGATATACAAGAGCTATGTTTAGCTGCTTTACGGACTGAAACACAGGTTATGGTAAAACGAGAAGATGAGCAGGCTTTCGCTGAAATGAACGGATCATATCTTAAATTTGTTGAAGATGCAGTCCGACTTCTTTATCAAAATCTTTCTAACGATCAACGTATTACTGACTTTAAAGTGGTCGCATCTCATAATGAGTCGCTTCACAGTCATAATGCTGTTTCTGTAATTGTAAAGGGTGTGCCTGGTGGATTTACAGCTGGAGTTGCTCGTGATGTATTTGAGTCTACTGGCTTGAGATAACATGCTTGTTATTAACATACCAAGCCTCTCTCTTGCTTAGGTGAGAGAGAGGCTTATTTTATAAATGAAAAATTATACTCTTATTCTTAATAAGTTTTATTTTCCAATTAATGTTGATCATTATGAGAGTGTATTTGTAAATATTGCGACGGGCTCTCAACTACCACTGGATATTCATTATGAAATAAAAGAAGATGGATCTATTAACTTTGAAAATATTAGCTTTTGGAATATTATCAAGTCTATCGATGTCTGGATGGATCTTCCAATTAGACCTTACGATAATTTTATTCACACTGTCAATGGTCCTGTACGGCTTCCTACTGTAGTTATATGTTCCTCGTATAAAGGTATAATGCATAAGAAAGCTAAGTTTCCAACTAAGAAAAATATATGGGAAAGAGACAAATATACTTGTGTATATACAGGTAAAAAATTAAAAAAAGCAGAGCTTAGTGTAGATCACGTTTATCCAAAAAGTAAAGGTGGCAGAGACACATGGGATAATTTAGTAACATGTGATAAGTTATTAAATTCAAAAAAAAGTAATAAACTACTTTCTGAAACTAATCTTAAAATGAGATATAAGCCATTTAAACCAGCTGATGGTTATAAGTTCGAGATATACAGAGATGAGTGGCATTCCTTTCTTGCCAATTTTTAAAAACTAGTAAATAAATTTATGAGAATAGCTTTTAGTGGTACTGCTAATTCAGGTAAAACAACTCTATTGAAGAGTTTTCTCTATACGTGGAGTAATTTTATAACTCCGGAAAAAACTTATAGGGATATGCTTATCGAGAAGGAACTTGATCATTCGTCTTCTACAACAACCGAAACACAAAGTGAAGTTATGAACTTTATGGTTGATCAACTACTCGAAAATAGTAAAGAGCCGAATATAGTCTATGATAGATGTCCGTTAGATTCATTAGCTTATACTTTATGGAGTAATGATAAGGAACAGGAGGGATTTACAAGAGAGTTTGTTACTGAGCAAATTACACTATGTAAGGAATCATTGAGAAATTTAGATATAATTTTTTTATGTAAGTTCGATGAAAAGCTAGGTGTTGAAGATGACGGATTTAGGGATGCAGATAAGCAATATATTAAAGAAGTTGATAATATTTTTGATTCTTTATATCAGCAGTATATGCAAAACCCACAAGCTGATATTTTCTACCCTAAAGATGATTCACCAGCGGTTATATTATTGCCTAATAGTACACAAGAACGAATTGATTTACTTGCAGAATATATTACCCCGGAAGGTGAAATGTATGGTGATGAGCAATCCATTCTTAATCCTAACAATCTTGATGAATTAGAAGCGCTCGTTAAACAGCAACAATCTGCTTTAGATAAAGAGACTAAAGAAAAAGAGTTGTTTGCTAAATTTGGTATAAATGATGATAGGGGTAGCGATTATAACTTGCAACCGTGAAGACATGTATCGAGTTTGTATTGACTCGATACATGATGATTGGTATGATGAGCTCGTAACGGTTAATGACGGGGAGGGTATAGAGTATACTAGAGGGGAGTATATTAAAACTGAGGGGGTAGGTGTTGGAAGGGCTAAAAATAAAGCTATGCAGCACCTACTAGATAAGGGATGTGATTATATTATACTAGTAGAAGATGACATGTGTTTTAAGGGTAATATATTTGAAGCTTATATTAGAGCTTCAAAAATTACCGGCATACAACACTTTATGTTTGGTTATCATGGACCTGCTAACAAGGCTGGTATTAGCGGCGGTAAGCCAGTTCCACGTTTAGTGGTTGATTACGGTCCATCTAATGAATGTCGAATTGCTCTTAATCAGCATTGTGTTGGTGCTGTTACCTTCTATACGAAAGACTGTCTAGAGGATATTGGATTACATGATGAAAATTATACTAACGCGTTTGAACATGTTGACCATTCTTATAGATTGGCCAAAGCAGGTTACAGTACTCCCTACTGGTGGTGGTCTGATATAGCTAATAGTTTAGATTATGTAGAAGAACAAGCATGCTCTGAAAATAATTCTTCCATAAGACCGCGTAGTGATTGGCAGTCGAATATCGAAAAGTCAGCAATATACTTCTTACATAGACATGATGTTCACCCGGTAAAAGTGCCTGATACTTCAGTAAAAGAGGTAGTATCTATACTCAAGGAATTAAAAAAAATAATATGAAAATTTCTTTATTATGTCCCAGTCGTGAAAGGTTAAATAAGTTTTTAACGTTTACCAGTAGTATCTTTACTACCTGTAAAAATATTGATAATGTGGAGTTAGTATTAGGGGTTGACTCTGATGATTCGAAAAAGGAGTCATACAAACGTATAGCAAATAATTTAGACTTTATAAATTATATTGAACTACCAGAAGGTTTATTTAAAGAGGAGGGGCTATCGGGGTTATGGAATAAAATGGCTATAGAATGTACCGGTGACTTGGTAGCTATGGTTGGTGATGATATGATTTTTCAGACTACAGATTGGGATGAAAAAATAATTAAAACATTTAAATCTAAGCAAGATAATATCTATCTTGTGCATTGCAATGATGGTATGAGGGGTACAGGTAATAAGTATGCTAATGTACAGCCTTTAGCTGTAAATTCATTTGTTCATAAAGACTATATTAATGCTGTCGGTAGGTATGTACAGACAGAGATAAAAGAAATCTTTCAAGATACGTTTCTAGATAGACTTTTTTCTTCTATTGATAGAAAAATATATTATCATGATATTATGATAAAACATTTACACATCTCCGAGGGAGGTACAATGGATGAGACGGCTAAAGCATTAGAAGGGACGCGGGAAGGTATATGGGATGATAATGAATTATTCGAAAGAGTACTAGGACCTGTAATTAAAAAAGAGATAGATATTTTAAAAGCCAAATATAATATATGAAGGTGTATACCCATTATAGTGAATCGCATAAGGACTTATATGAAAATTACTTTAAAAAGTCTTTACGAGAGCTATATACTAAAGATGAACTAGCTATAAGGTCCGCTTGTCATAAGCAGACAACGTCTTCTGGGTCGTTTATGGAGGCTGGTTGGCTTGAGTCTATGCAATATAAACTTGAAGTCATATTAAAAGCAATAGAAGAAAATAAAAATGAATATTTCATTTTTTCAGATGTTGATATTGTTTTTTACGATAAGTTTATTGACGACTTGTTGGAGAGTGTAAATGGTTATGATATAGCTTGTCAAGAGGATTGCGGTTCTTTATGCGCAGGTTTTTTTATTGCTAGAGGTAATGAAAAGAACTTTAATCTCTTTACAAAAATATACAAAACATTCAGACAATTAGTCAATGATCAGGTAGCGTTAAATCACTACAAGGATGATGTTAACTATAAGCTCTTAGATAAAAATAAATACTATACTATTGGTAATTTTTACAACAATCCTGACGGTACACATGTATGGGATAACAGTACTAATATTATACCTCCTAAGAGTATGAAAATACATCATGCTAATTATGTGGTAGGTGTAGAAGGTAAAACTAAACTAATTAACTTAATTAAAACAAATTATGAAAGTTTGGTATGATAAAGAAAATATATGCTTAAGTAATTTTATATCTGAAAAATTTTTATTTCTACCCTTATTTAGTAACCAGGTGTTAGAGCAAAATAATGATTTTAAAAATAATAACTGGTCGTCAGGTATTAAGTCAATAGTAGAGCTTTCTTCTATACAAGAAGCTGACTGTATAATTTTTCATGATAAATTAAACAAAAATATAGTACCGTTCTTACAAACGGTTAAGGATTTTAAGAAGCCAATAATCGCATTTTTTAACGATGATAGTGATGTACCTATAAGTGATACACTACCTTCAAATTTATTAGTTTATAGGACTTCTATTAACAAAACAAACCAGAAACCAAACGAGGTACCTATGCCGGCTTGGAGTCAAGATTTTGGCACATCAGATATACGTGATTACTCTTTAAAGCCAGTTGTTAGTTTTTGCGGGGCTATCACACACCCTGTAAGACATAAATGTATTGAGAGATTAAAAGGTAGTGAGGATTTAGAAACTAGTTTTATAATAAGGAGCGCGTTTTGGGGTGGTAATCCACACGGTAAACATCTTCGCGAAGAATATAAAACTAATATGAAGAGTAGTGATCTGGTTTTATGTTGTCGTGGAGCGGGAAATTTCTCCTTTAGACTATATGAAACATTATCCTGCGGTAAGATCCCGATTATAATTGATACTGATATCTCACTACCATGTGATGACGTAGTAAATTGGAATAATTTTATTATCACTACACCGGAAGGTATAGTCAATGATATAAAGCAGTGGTGGAAAAATATGGACAATAAAAAATATGCCGAAATTCAAAGGTATAGTCGTTCTATATACGAAAATTACCTCAACCCTGTAGGGTTTGCTGATTATATTTCTAATTCACTAAAGTAACAAATAATATGAAAGTAATTGTAAAGTACGACCCAGCAGGTAGGATGGGTAACAGAATGTTTCAATATACATTTGGGTATATTCTCAGTAAACTTAAAAATTGTAGCTTCTATCATGATAGTTTACCAAACTTTAGGATCCCAAGTAATATGGATGCGGTAGGTAGTTTAAATAACCCTATTAACACCAGACGTTATGGAGATCAGTATGCGGATATTGATATGCTTGTTAACTATGAAGGTGATATTATAGTAGATTCTTATGTACAGCAAAGTAGATTTTATATTAATTATAGAGAGGAATTAAGAAATTTATTTAAAGTACAAGATACCATAGTTAATAATAATAAGCTCGTATTACATATAAGAGAAACGGATTATGTTACAATAAATGCATTTTTAGGTTATGATTATTATAAGAAATTAATTAGTGATAGTAATTTTAAAGAAGTTCTTATCGTAACCGATAACTCAAAAAGCAATACAGTACAAAAACTTATAAAAAATGACGGGTGTACTTTAAGTACTGACGGCGTTGTTGATACTTTTATGGTTCATAGTGATTCGAGAGCTATGGATGATTTTAAAACGCTTATGTATAGTGAAAATATTGCTATTTCACAATCTAGCTTTTCCTGGTGGGCTGCGTTTTTAGGTAATCATAATCATATTATTTTTCCGTTTAAAAAGGATATAGAATGGTGGCCTGTTGATCCAGGTATTGATGATATTGATTTGTATTTCAATATTGATAACGTAACAAAAAAGTATATAATATAATAAAATGGAAATAAACTTTAAAGATCTTAGAATTCCACTAGATCACCCTACTTACCCTCCCTATCATCAAGGATATTATATGGAAGAGTATTTTTATAACTTCTATATTAAAAATAAAGAAGATTTTGATCGGATTGGTTACACTCTTATACCAATCTTTTGGACTAACGTTTATATAATGGAAACGAAAGGTGCTAATCGTAGAAGACTTATTCAACCTTACCTAAACGCGTTACCTGACACTAAATACTTTACTGTATCACAACATGATGATGCTGTATCTGAGAAACTACCACCAGGGACTATTTCTTTTGAAGGTGGTGGTAACGGTAACGGTGTGCCACTCCCTCTAATCTGTTCAAAACTACCAGTAGTACATAATAACGATGTTGACAGAGATATATTTTGTTCGTTTGTAGGATCGAATACACACCCGATACGGGATAGGATAAAACAAATATATGATTCCGATAAGGACTTTAGCCTACACATGAAACCGTGGACGGACACTATTCCACAAAATCAATTAGAGTTCTTTATTGATATAACAACAAGATCTAAATTTTCTTTATGTCCGAGAGGCTATGGAGCGCAAAGCTTTAGATTTTACGAAATTTTACAATTAAACTCTATACCAGTTATAGTTTATGATAAGGAGTGGTTACCTTTTAAAAGCGAAATTGATTACGAATCTTTTTGTGTATTAATAAAGGCGAGTGAAGTACCAACACTAAAAGACAAATTATTAAGTATTACACAAAAACAACAAGATAATATGTTAAAGCAGGGCAAAATTATTTATGAAAAATACTTCACCCTTGAAGGTATGTCTAAGCAAATTTTAACTACACTTGAAAACTATGAAAAATAAGTTTGACTTAGGTATGACCTATTCATCCGACTATTTAAATAGTCCGACGCAGATTGAAGAGTGGGATAGAATAAAAGAAGTGTATAATAATTATATAGATGGAGAATCTAGTGAGCCTATTATACCTAAGGTAATCCATCAAATATGGATAGGTGGGGAATTACCTGAAAAACAGAAGAAAGCATGTAGAGATATACAGGCAGCCTGTAACGAAAACGGTTGGAATTATAAATTATGGCGGGATGGTGATGTTGCAGAGTTGGGTGAGTTTAAGAATAAAGAACTTTATGATAAAACGCCAAATCTAGGCCAAAAATCCGATATACTTAGAAATATTATTTTATATGAGCATGGAGGTGTTTATCTAGATACTGATTATATAATGGTTAAGTTTTTTGATAAGCTGCTCGATTTAAATTTTTTTTGCGGAGTTTGTTTTGACGATTGGCCATCCATGTCAAACAGTATTATAGGCACTATACCGAAAGGAGATACAATAACAGACATGCTAAACTACGATAAAGAAATAGCATGGAACGGCGGTATGGCAGTAATAGACACAACAGGGCCTTATCACACTACAAGAGCAGTATTAAGAAACTTAAACAGTAAAACCGTCGTTTTTCCCAATACCTATTTTTACCCTTATCCTTGTTTTCCGCGATTAAGGGTAGAGGGTAATGATCCAATGAGGTATATTACCTCAGAAACGTATTGCATACATTTATGGGATGAGAGCTGGAATAAAAACTTTTAAGAGGTAAGTAATTAGTATGATGATTAACTTGCATAATGTCATTAAAAAGTATGACATGAATATAACAGGTGTTATTCATATTGGCGGTCATGTAGGTACAGAGTATGATGAATATAAAAACATCGAAAGTATTAAACATATGGTTTTTTATGAACCAGATCCTGATAATTTTAAAAAGCTTGAAAAAAAGGTCTCGACAGATAATAGAGCCTTATGCATTAATAGGGCGTTAGGTCCTTTCTCTTGTGAAGCGAACTTACATCGTGAAAGCGGTAATAACGGCCAATCTAACTCATTGTTAGAACCATTTAAACATACACATATATACCCGGGTATAGTATTTGAGGAAAAGATGAAAGTTAAAGTTGAGCCGCTTGATAAATACCAAACGTCACCAGTTTTTAATTTTATTAATATGGATGTTCAAGGTAGTGAGTTAAATGTATTAATAGGTGCTTCAAACACTCTAAAAAATATTGATTATGTAATGACTGAGGTTAACAGAGATGAACTATATAAAAATTGTGCATATATCGAAGATTTAGATTATTTTCTATCTAAGTACGGGCTTGAGAGAGTAGAAGAGGTATGGGATAGAGATAACCCGGTTTGGGGAGATGCGTTATATATTAAAAAATCATGAAGAAGATATTATTAGTTGTAGCGTTATATCCTGATCACATACAAACTATATATAATAAGCATATATCTCCTCGTAATAGAGAATATGCTAATAAACATGGTTATGAGTATATCGAGATTACTAAAAAGGAACAAATAAAGCAATCTATTCATGATAGAAGATCTAATCCTAGTTGGACTAACTTTTTAATATATGAAGATTGGTTAGATAGTAATTTTATAGAGGAAGGTGATAAGATACTTTCATTAGATGCAGATATGTACATGGTGGATATGGAGGAGGACTTATGTACGGAGAAATCTTTTTCTTATTCTATTGATTCAGGTAATACACATTGTATGGGTTGGCATAGCCTTACAATAAACAATTGGAGTAAGAAACTAATAAGTAATATAGTTTCAGATGAAAGATATGAAAAGTTAAAACATATTAACCACCCTAATAGTGGATCATCTTTTTGGGAAATGTTTAGCGAACAAGCTAGCTGGTATTCATTAGCTGGTGTCACAATGCACAGTGATGTTTCTTACTTTAACATAGATAATTTTGGTTGGAATACAGATACCCAGCAACTTCCCCTTTACACAACTAAAGAATTACATAAAAATATTGAGATAAGAGATACAGCATATAATGTTACGGAATGGCCAGGTGAAAGTAATTGTGATTATAATATTAATAAATTAGATAATGCAGATCAAGTTATATTAAGACACTTTGTTAGTGGTCAGCTATGGAATAATGAAGCTTTAATTAATAATTGGAAAAAATGAACATACACGACGAGTATTTAAAAAGAAAGGCAAGTAGCTCTGATATTAATGAGCATTTGGAAACACTATATAGCTACGGAAATAGGTGTAGAACTATTACAGAACTTGGCTCAAGATACGGTGACAGTACTATAGCCTTACTTTATAGTAATCCTAAGTTACTTACCAGTTATGATCTATTTAAATCTGATTTTATTGATGAATTAGAAGAGGATAACTTTAAATTTATTAAGGGTGATTCTTTAGAAATAAAAATAGATAAAACCGATTTATTATTTATTGATACATTACATAGATATTTTCAGCTTTTTAACGAATTAGGATTTCATGCAAAACGAGTTAGAAAGTATATTTTATTACACGATACAGAAACTTACGGTAAAGAAGATGAACCTCTATATGCAGCCCATATACCCGTAAAAATGAGCAATAAGGTAATTAATACTAAGGCAAAAGGTCTTAAACAAGCCATAGATGATTTTTTAAATACAACTAAAGAGGGTAAAAATTGGCAGGTTAAAGAGGTATTTGCAAATAATAATGGACTTACAATATTAGAAAGAAAATGAATATAGGATTTTTATACGAACATATGGAGCAAGCTAATTTAAAATGTTTTCATTTTTATGAAAATGTTGAAGTAGCAGTTAAGACCATATTAGGTGATTCCAACAAATATTTTCAAGTACACAATTTATCTGACTTGCAGAATAATAATATTGAGTGTCTCTTTATTCTTAACGACCATCATCAACATTCTGTTTTCGGGCAGTCTGATTTTATAAACTATCTAAATAGCGAGAATATAAGAACAGTTATTTTTAACTACGAATTAATAAATAGCCCATTTTTTCCATGGAATTTAGACATACAGCGAACTGTAGATGGAATAAAGAACTGTTACCAGTTAGTAGCGGATACCACTGACGGTATAAGGTTGGGTAAATCCATAACGACAAAGCAATATCTTTCTAAGCAGACCGACTTAGGTGTTACACCTATACCGTTTGAGGATAAAGAGGATAAGATAATATTTATAGGTAATATTTATGATGAACAATACGAAGGAAGAGGTAGGCTGCTCCAACATGTAAGCAATATGGGTCTAGATATACCGGTTGAAGTAGTAAAGAGTGATTATAAGCTCCCTTTTTCACAATATATAACTATGCTAAATGAGTCAAAGTATGTTTTAAATCCCTTCGGTACAGGTAAATTTGTAAACGTGAGACATTATGAAGCGTTAGAATTAGGCTGTCGTCCGATTCAACAGATTATAAGAAATAATGATTTTTTAAAGTATTATCCAGAACTAGTTGATAAAGGCTTATCATTTGAATCTCCGGATGAGATACCGGCCTTACTACAACGTGAATACATACCTGAAGATATCATCTACTTAGAAGACTACCTACAAGAAATTAAATTATCGGAGTTAATATAAATTAAGGGACGATGAGTGTAATTATTTTATCTTTTACAAAAGATCCTAGTTATTATTCAATGCTTAAAAATTGCATTGAATCGATAGGTGATTATGAAATAGTAGTAGTTGAAACAAACAGCAAGTTAAAGGATAAAGATATGATGTTACCTGCTAAGTTTGTTTTTCCAGAAGAAGAGTTTAATTACAACAAGTTTCTTAATTATGGGTTTCAACATTTAAATAAAAAGGAAAAGGTAATTGTATCTAATAACGATGTTGTATATGAACAAGGTTGTATTGATGCATTATTTGAAAGTTTAGATACCTACGACTCTGTATCACCGGTAGAGAAGTATAATGATAAAGATATCACCGGCTACGCCGTTGGCGAGCATGTAAAGGGATGGTGCATTGGTTTAAATTATCGAGTATATGAACAAATGGGGAAATGGGACGAAAGCTTTAAGTTCTGGTATCAAGATAACGATTATTGTAACTTTTTGCAAAAGCATTCTCTTAAGCATGCTTTGATTGGAAGTGCAGTAGCTAAACATTTATGTTCAAAAAGTCATTCTCTAGTAGAGGATTTGAAGGAGTTTACTAACGATCAAATTAGCACGTTAGAGCAAAAGTGGGGTAAATAGAGTTGATTTATCAAATTTATATTATACTATAAGAATATGATTATTGATCAGCAAGTTTATAATGGCGATCTAATTCACGATCGTTTCGCGTATAAGTTCTTTAGAAAAGAGGTCTCACCTTATGGTAATATTGTAGCTTTTAGAGCTCCTATGTATGTAAGTGATAATTTAATTGATCTGGAAGATACACTAGCTAATGACTATATCTTTTCAGAAGATGCAATTAACTTCTGCTGGGAGATACCTAATTTGTGTCCTTTAGGGGCAGTCGCTTTCCAACGTCTCTTCAATACTACTATTGCAGGTATGTTAGGTCAGCTAATTCAAAAACCTATTAACATGGATGGTGATGATGTTATGGTAACTGATGAGTTTATTGGAAGTGATAGTAAGAAGCGTTCAGAAGGAAAGGTGAGTGTTTCAATTACGTATAGTAAAGAAAATATTGCTCTTGGTCATACTGGTATTAACGTACAGGCAGGTAAGAAAGCGCCTGGCTTTGCTTATTCGAGCAACTTAAATGATAGTCAGATAGAAGCATTTATGGAGGCTGTAATTAAAGCGTTTGAACTAGAAGTAAAAGATCAGTGGATTGCTACAACTAAAATAATTAGTTAATGAATTTTTTTCAGCTACAAAATAAGCTATTTTACTCTAAGAAGACTAATGCAGAGTTTTTAGATTCTGAAGGAGAACAATCTTTCGTTCCGTTTATGTTTAATAGGTGGTTATCCTTTTATAGTAAAGGTATGGCTTCTATTACTAATGAGACGTTAAATAGATTTGGTAGTGTTTTTCAAGATAAGCAGCAGCAATATAGATTATATTACTACTTTATTCCGAGATTAAAGTTTAAGCGTATAGCATATAATAAAAAGATTAAAAAAGAGGTGAGTGAGGAAGACAATCTAGATATTATTGCACGTAATAAAAATATCTCTGTAAGAGAGTTAAAGTCGTATATTGATTTACAAAAAAACGTAAGTAAATAAGTTATATGGCAATGGCATCTATTGATAATCTAGCTCCTACAAGAAGTTTAATAGACTTAACACAAGGAGGTAAGGGTGATTTTGGGTTAGACGACTACCAGCTTAGTTTCGTTTTTGATGATATTCTTCTTGTAGAATATGCTGATGAGTCAGCTAATGGAGATGAGGTTTTGCGGAATGGTATAGTTGTACCAACAAACGCAATGACTAAAGCGTGGCGTAAGGGCATAGTGATTCTCGCAGGTCCTGATGCAAAGTACGCAAAAGAAGGAGATATAGTTATTTTTCCAAATAATCTCGGAGTGACTATTTCCAATGTAGATATTACTGGTAAAGGTAAGATCGCAAAGGGAGTCTTTCTAAACGAAGAAAGAATGTTTGGTATATGTAAACCAAAAAATGATAATACAGAGGTCAGCGCTTGATTCTATTCTTTTAACGAATGTAGTAGATTTAAGATTCGCTCGCAGAATACCTAAGGCAGGGTTTCCTGCTACCCGGCGTATACTCTGTACAAAATCATATAACTTGCTAAATTCTACAAATGGTAGAATTACATTAAACTATAAACCACCGAGAGGTCCACATAAGGTAAATGAAGCTGCTGATAACTTATTAGTTGTATGGGATATTTTAATGCAAGGGTATAGAAATATAAATATGAATCAAGCTAACTTAATAACACAGTATCCAGCAGATGATTCATTTTGGACATATTTTAATGATAATATATATCCTATGTCAGGAGAACAAAAACTAGCTTTTATGAACTCATGAATATAAATTTAGAAAGAGTAAATCAAAGTTTAAAGCCGTTTTTATTACAAAATATAATAATAAAAACAGATAAAAAGATTATTAAAAAAGGTAAGCTAAAGCTTTTTAAAATAAAACAATATAATATATCCCTTTCTTTAGAAATTGACGATAAAATAAAAATTTACGAAATTCCGTACCCGTTTAAGATTGAAGGTTCTTTAGATAATTTAGTTTTTAATTACCGTTTAAGTTCCTTTATACCAGAGCAATACTCCCTATTCATAAAATTATTAGATTGTAGCTCAAAATCAAAATTTTACGACAACTTGCTTTACATATTGCCTAATAAATGAACTATGATATAATTAGGTGTGCTAACTGGACTAATTAATAGCTTCCCTTCTGGATATGATCCTAATCCAACACAAGTAAAGCTTCTAAAGAATATTGAACAGGCGTTCACCGATGGTTATAAGTTCGTCGTATGTAACGCCCCTACAGGATCAGGTAAATCTATGGTATCGAAGACTGTAGGTAATGTTGCTGACCAATGTACAAAAGAGTATCGCGATATAGTGACGAGTTATTTGGCTTATAAGCGTACACAAGGGGGTAATTATGCGTATGAAGATGAGTGTAATGAAGAAAAGTCGTTCGGTTGTACAGCTTTAACGATTACTAAGGCTTTACAAGATCAATATAAAGAGTTATTTAACGATGTCGAAGTATTAAAGGGAAAGTCAAACTACAGCTGTGCAGTAGATGAGGATTACTCAGTTGAAGTTGCACCATGCTTACATTTACCTAAACTTCGTGAGGAGTGCTGGAGTAAAAAATGTTGCCCGTATTACGAGCAACGTAATACGGCTTTAACGTCACGTTTCAATACTCTTAATTACAACATGTTCTTTGCATTGCCCGAACATCTCAAAAAACGTGAATATTTAATTTGTGATGAGGCATCAGAGTTGGAAGATCAATTAGTTAAAGAGTTTAGTTGTACTATTAATTTTGAGTTTCTCTATAAAAATGAGGTTGAAGTAAAGCCGTTTCTAACAAAAAGTACTAACGTTGAAAAATGGATAAACCGACTGGTTCTTTCACTTAAAGAGCGAATAGATTGGCTGAAGGATGCAATAGGCAGTACTAGTAAGGTTAAAACCAAATATCTCATTCAAAAGAAAAACGAATTAGTAGCTCTTGGTAATTTGCATAGTAAGCTATCGCTTATTCTAGAAACGTGGTACGATAGTGAGTATATATTTGAGAAGGATAGTAAGGCTATTACGTTTATGCCTTTGAAGGTAGACAAACTATCGAACTACCTGTTTAAGTATGCTGATAAAGTAATTCTCATGTCAGCAACTATTATTGATCCGAAGAATTTTTGCAAGTCGCTGGGTATTGATAACTATAAGTATATTGAGGCTGAGTCAACGTTCGACGCTAAGAACGCACCGATATATTGCAATACAAAGGTTAAGCTAAATTACTATAACATGCAAAAGAACTTACCTAAAGTGTGTAAGCAGATATCTCAAATTTGCGAATTTCATAAAAATGAAAAAGGTATTATACATTCACAAAATAAGAGTATTACTAACTTCTTATCAGAAAATCTTACTGATCGTAGATTCTTGATACGTGAACCAGGTGTACGAAATGAAGTTATTTTGGAGCAGCATATGGAAACTGATGACCCTACTGTTCTTATATCACCATCTATGTCTTATGGTGTTGACCTCAAGGATGATCTAGCTAGGTTTCAAATTATTATTAAGGCACCATATCTACCTACTAAAGATAAGCGTATCGAAAGCTTAATGAAGGAGGATTTTGACTGGTATCAAAATAAGATGCTGTGTTCACTTATTCAAGCTTGTGGTAGAGGTATACGATCGCATAAAGATCATTGTATAACATACATTCTTGATGCTGCGATTGTGGAGAGTATAGTAAAAAATAGACATAAACTTCCTAAATACTATCTAGACCGATTCGCGTAATAAATATATATAGTGCGTAACAGAGCATACCATTTTGAGATTAAAGATCTTCTCACACAGTTTGTAGCTGCGTTTGATGATACGATTATTTCGCGTTTCGATAAAAGTCGTAATGCTAAGCAGAATATCGAGGTACGATATGTCTTTGCTCCAAAGCAAAGAATAATGTATGATAT
>CAACVD010000112.1_pt1 | contig 33562 bp, 43 predicted proteins | sample 2381771 | NCBI WGS metagenome assembly CAACVD01 (sample SAMEA5211965, study PRJEB30684) | marine metagenome | biome: Marine; feature: Epipelagic; material: Water | collected 2015-10-15 | depth 15 m
TGTAATACCTCCAATGTTAGTGCGTTCCTTCGTACACTATGTACTACTTCCGAGCCTATGCTTGAACGATATTAACGCCAATATATAAAAACTAAATTCATTGTCAAGAAGTTAGAGGAGTTATTCTAAAGTGTCCAATCATTAACTCGATAGTAGAGTTGCCGTATAATTGCTTGCAAGCCTTCTCTAAAACTCTACCTCTATTATACTCCGAGACTTCAACAACTGTTTCATTACCTTTTGAGTCAACAACTTTAAACATAGACATACTTCCTCCGTTAGAATTAAAAAATTAAATGAGACTTTAGCAATTTTAACGATGAGTCTCAACACCGCAAACAGGAGTATGTAACCTCGGCTTATTGCCTAACCTTATTGGAGATTACTACATTAAAATTTTATTACAATATATTTATTTATTTTACTTGGCTAGAACCAAAATAAAATCCTACTAAAGCTAACATGGTCTGTCGAACTTCGGGTAAAAGAACATACCCTTGCAACTCGATCCAACCATTTCCCTCATTAAATAGATTCCCAAATAAGAATCCAAATAATCCTCCGGGCTTTCCTGCTTCAATAGTTACTGGCTCATTAAAGAAAGCCATCATAAAAGGAGCAAATATAACTGCAAACAATGTACATAACGCAATGGTTCTACGAACAATGGCACCTGCCTGTCCGTCACGACTAGCCGCACGATCAGCAGAATCATCAGCTACACCTTGCTTCTTAATCATATTCTCAACCATAGCGGTTTGAGATTGTGCTTGTGCTGCAATTAGTTTCATAACGAAACCAGAAAGACTGCCACCCAACATAGCTAATAATTCAACGCTCATCTAATTCCTCCAACTTCTTTTCAATAAAAGTTATTCTCATATTTTGTTCTACATCCAATGGCAATATACCATCAGATTCCCACTCATCTATCCATTTTGCATTAGATTCTATGTCATCTTGAGCCATTTTAAAATCATGTTCTAACAACATAATCCGTTCATCTACATTAAAGTATCCAACAACGGCTATTGCAACGCCACCTATAATAGATAAAAGATTCCTAAGTGGGATAGTTATATTCGTATTTTCTTCTATCTTTGGCATTAATATTTTTTCTTTTTGGTATATTTTTTAGGCTTTGTTACTTTAACTACAGGTTTCTTTTTAGGTTTTGAATAATACATTATCTACACTTCCATTTTCTTAATGCTAATGCCTTTCTAGTAGGCTCGCCATTAGGTTTTTTCATTGCTCCTTTCATACCACTCATACGAGCGCAGAAAGATTTTCTACGTTTAGCAGCTTTACTGCCTCGTTTAACTTTACCAGTTACAGGTGCTTTTAAATTACTACCCGTTTTAGCATTGTAATACTTACGCCCTTTAGCTGATAATCCACCAGTAGGGTTCTTATGAACCTTTCTCATGCTCACGCCTTTAGTATACTTCCTTGCCATTATCTATACCCCGCGGTTTTCTTAGCTATACTCTTGGGTTGTTTAACAAATTGCTTACCCGCTTTAGTTCCTTTGCGTTTAGCTTTAGTTGTAGCCGCATATTCTTGTGGGGTTAACGCTTTGATTGCTGCCTCGGGTAAGTAGCGTTCTCCAGTTTTAGCTGATGGTTTACCAGATTTAGTGCGCCATTTTTGCTTTGTCCAACGCTTCAAGGACTTTTGTGGAGCCTTCATCTGTAGCCACCTCCTGCAGATTTATATGCTTTTGCAAGCATTTGAGCTTTACGAGCTGACCATTGTCCGGGTCTACCACCTTTACTGCCAGCTTTTATTCGCTGAAACTGTCGTTTACGCATACCGGGTTTAGTATAATTACCAGATTGATTTACTTTAGAAACATATTTAGCCATTATATTAATCCTAATAAATTTCTTACACCTGCTGCAACCACATCATTATCTTGTGGGTTTCTAGATGGTGAAACATAACGTGATCGTTTACGTTTACCCAAAGTTACTTCTGACGCTCCACCCATAAAATGACGTAAAGCTTGTTCTTGATTAACGCCAAATTCTTTAGCTAAATAACTCATATCGCGACTTTGATATTTAGATGATCGCCCTTTGTGACCGGGTATCTTACCAAATGTTTGTTTTTTCAGAAATGTTTTATAATCATCTGTTGATCCACTAACTTCATAAGCTTTTTTGTATCTACCTTCAGGACGAAAAGTCGACATCGACAAAAGAGCGTTTATCGCTGCTTGGCTGCTTGGGTTCATTATGCACCCTCCCTTAATTTATTAACATTTGTAACTGCTCTATTACCTACTTGACTATAATAATCGGATTCCTGAGCATTATCATCCGAAAAAGGGTCTTTGTATTTAAGCTCTAATGCAGCATTTTGAAATGCTTTCTTTTCTTCTGGTGAACCGGGCATAGCCTGTGCAGCCGCTTGTATATTTTCATACATAGATGGAAACTTTTTTGTCCAACCGCTACCCATGTTAAAGGTAAGATCAATCATAACTTCCTGCCGGGCTGGGGTCATCTTAGCAAATCCCGGGATAGTTTTTGCAAAGTCTGTAGCTTTAGCCATATCTCTAGTAAACCAAGAGTTAGCCATATCTTGCGTTATATAATCACCCTCTTTTAAATTATCTTCAGGCAATACTTTATGACCATACCCTACTGTTAAATTACCCAAGGTATCCTTATAGGTTTTTAACTTTATTCCTTCATGCTGTTTTAGCATTTGAGTTACATTACTTTGCGTATACATACTACTCCCCAAGCTTTCTGGCAATACTAATACCCAAATAAACAATAGTAAGAATCGCCACAATCGCAGACAAAATTTGGTTGACGTTAACCAAGCTAATGCTTGAGATGAATCCAACCGAACCCACACATCCTTTTTCAATAATATCATTCATCTCCTATATCCTCTGACACACCATTTATCTCATCTAAAGTAACAGGTATTCCAATAGCATTAGCCTCAGCAACTACTGCTGTATCTGTTATATCTTGTATTAAATTTTCTTTAGCTGTAGACATATCTTGATTTGACTCAACATATCCACAGACCCAATCTTCTGTGTCGTTGTAAGCTACATAAAATGTAGTTTGTTCTGGAAACTTTATTTCTAAATATTCACTCATTATGCTACCCATCCGTCTGTAATAGTAAATCCATACAATGTAATTAAGAATTGTCTTGCCTGTCTATTAGCAAGAGTATCAGTAAACTGAGAGCCACCCATGTTCATAGTAATGTTTCTAATATTAGAATTATTACTAGCGTAACTTCTTAGGCTTCTTAAAAGATTACCATAAACATCTGAATTAGATATTTTAGTTTCTGAATAAGGAGATGGAGAATAGTTGGCAAACATTCCAGCCATACCAGATGACGTACCCAATCCATTAAAATTCCATTTATCAATATCAACATCAACAACACCACAACCTTGAAACATTTGATTGTATTCATATACATTTGATAGATTAAATCTCTCTAATCTAGCTTTTATATTAGGATTGCTAGTACCATAGTTATCATTAGAAACACCTGCACCTAAGAACATTCTTTCTGCTGTGACCTGTTGTACTCTAGGGGTGGCAAGGAACTCTACTTCTTTTAATCTCTTCATGTTGCGAAAAGCATATTGAAAACTATTTGTAATAATTTCTCCTGCTTTGCCTCTCCCGAATCCATCTCCAATTTTTATAGAGATAAATCCTTCACGAATACTTTGACCAACTCTCCCTCCTCGAAACTTAGGTAAAACTATACGATCATAAGTGCCATTAGGTATAGAGTTTAAACTTCCCCGCCAAGGAGATATAGTAATTGTATAATCTCCTTCTGTTGCATAAGTATGGCTTGGTCTAGATTCATCGTACTCAGCAAAAAAGTTTTCTGATGGAGAGCCATCACCCCAATCTACATGACCATTGATATTACTTTCAAATGGCAACTGTACTGTAGCATTTGTTGGTAAAGTTGTATTAGGTGCATCTGTACTAGTGGTATATCTATACACTAAAGTAGTGGGAACGCTTGCAGTTCCACCTGCTGAAGCACCACCACCACCAAAGCCTGTACCAATAGAGCCAAACGAACCAAACATTATTCTTCACCTAATGGGCAGATTTGACACTCAGCACTAACAGCAATATCTTCTCCTTTACGAATAATGGTTGTGTATGATGATCCGTATGGAATTAACAACCCTTCTCCAGATGAAGGAATTGAAACACTAGTACCAATATTTACATATGCCGCCGCAGTAGTTGGTGTAATAACAACATGAGCATCAGTACTAGAAGCTAATGAGCTATTAGATGCAGCACCTGCAAGTGTTATTGCGTCAGCAGTTTTTAAGTGAGCGTATTGAAGCTTGTTCCAATACGCATCTTCAGCAATTTTAATTGTAGCCATAATTTACCTTACCTTTCTATATCTTAATGATATAACCTTTAATTGTTGTGACTATGTTACCTGTAGCCAGATTAACATATAAATTTAATACGCCTTGCCCGGCATTTACCGGGACTTCTAAAGTAATAGCTCTTGCTTCACCAAGCATCATACGTCCTCCAACGGGAAAATCAGCTTCTACATATCCAACACCAGTTGAATTATTATCGATTTCAACTAATACTTTACGGATTTTTGAAGTGTCTACAGAACCACCACCAGAAGGTGTTCCTGTAAAGTCAGCTATATTATAAGTATAACTTGTTTCTCCGGTTGCAGTTGTAGTTTGAACCAATGCAATAGTGCCAGCTAAAGCAGAAACATATTCAACATCTAAACTATCTGCATAGGTTTTAACAGCATCAGCCGTTGGAGTTTTAGTTGCGCTAGAATCAGATGATATATCTGTGCTAATATCACTTAGCTTAGAAAACGTAACTGCACCATCTTGTATTTCATTGGTATCTACAGAATCAGCACTTAAGTTTGCATTGCCTATGTTGCCTACTTGAAATTGACCGCTTCCATCAAATGTAATTGTAGTTCCATCACTTTTGCAACTAATGATGTTACCAGTTTTTTCTAAACCTTTATTAGTGTTAACACTTACTGTTCCTGTGGTTAACAAAGATAGTTCAGTTACATTACCATTAGAATCATACCCTAAAGCTTTATTAGCTCGCTCTGTGGTAGAACCTACTGTATATGTAGTACCATCTGGGTCGGTAATAGGATGCTGTATAGTACGTTCAAAGTTTTCTTCTTGTTGTTGGTTCTGTGAAACAATTCTATCAAATGCTGTATTCAGAGCTGTAGGATCAATATCCGAGCCTTCTTGCAAATCATATTCTTGTGTAAATGGAACAATACGAGCAACAACTATAATATCACCTGCAGTAAAATTAGTGACAGCAATAACAGTACCTCCCTGCAAAGTGTCACCATTGGTGGGTGTTAATGTATAATCTGTATTGATAGCTAACGTAGTTATTGTCCCATCAGCTTGTTGCCGGGTTACTACTATGTCGCTTTCTGCAAAATACGGACGATTAAATGGAAACTGCTCATTGGTTGTACCTGCCGATACAAACTCTTTTTTATTACTTGGATTATCTATAGCCATTACCTTACCTCACTTTATTGATATATCTCTTCTAAAATTATACTAGATGTTGCTCTAGGTGATGTATTTTGTTTTGTTGCATTAGGCAATCCTTGTCCATTGTTGCCAGCTCTTCTTGTTTGATTGTTTTCATCTTTGTATGAACCATTCATACCCCACCCTTCATATGAAAACTTTGCATTTGTTCCTGTTGATTTTAACATTTTAACTTCAGGCATACTAGTTATGCTAGGAAATCTAGCTGTAGTAGTAGCTGTAAATATAGTAGTACCTGCTACTGGACTGGCTGGTGCGCCATAAGCAGTCCAATCAAATCCTGCGTTTAATGTTCCTACATTAGTTACTAAGTATCTTTCTCCTGCTATAACCCTAGTCGATCTAGAAAACTCTCCTGCTGAAGTATTCCATTCTAATGAATATTTTACTGGCACATTAACTGTTAATGATGGCTCATCTACAAAAGCAAACGTAGTAGTTAGAGCGTTGTTGCGATACCCATTAGTCATAGCAACAAATGAACATGGAAGTTGATTGTAGTCAGGGTTTGGAGTTTCTCCTAATCCAACATAATTAATAACTCCTTGTATATCTCTTTTAACTCTAAAGTAAATGTTTTGATTTCGATTATCAGGAGAGCATACTATATTAACAAACAATCTAATTTTAGATGTATCAAATTTAGGAGTAATAGAACATTCAAAGCTAGTTAATGTCTCCCAACTTGTGTCAAAATTACCACCATCATTTTGATTTTGCTCAAATGGCGACTTTGAGCTATTGATTATTCTATAAGTATTATCAAAGGTTTGCTCAATATTAGGCTTCATATAATTAATAAGCTGTTGTATAGCTTTAGAAGATGAAACAGATGTATCATTAATAAACTGATTATTAATAAGATCGCCATCAATGTTAACTTCAGCTACATTATTAATAGAACCAGATACATTACCAAGAACCTTACCTGTATTAATATTTTGAAGAAAATCTAAATCCAATTGCCCATCTGATATAAAATCAGGGTCTAGCATCGCAGCGGTTATGCCGCCATCTTTAACGCCTATTTGACCTAATGAGTTAAATTGAATAGCTCTATTTTCATCTATTCGGGCTGATACAAAATTAGATTCAATGCTTATACCTCTCTGGGTATCTCCATAAACTTCAGCACCTCCTGAATCTAATACTGTTACATTGCCATCCGCATCATATCCAATAGTTTTACCAGCTCTTGCTGCAGCTGAGGGAACATCATAGTTTAATCCATCCGGGTCTCCTATAGGATGAGATATACTTCTCTCTATTGAATTGTTTTGCTGTTGGTTCTGTGCAACAATTCGATCAAGCCCGGTGTTTAAAGCTGTAGGATCAATCGTAGAACCTTCCTGTAGATCATACTCTTGATTAAATTGTACTACCCTAGCAATAGTAACTACGACTCCAATAGGAATAGTTGTATTTGCAAATACTAACGTAGCTCCTTGTAATGTATCTCCATTAGTAGGATTAATTTGATACTGACCGCCATTAGGATTCGTAGGGTTTCTAAGCTCTTCAAGTAAGCCTGTTGTATATAAAACCTCTACTACTATATCTTCTTCATTATAGTAAGGAAAAGGAAAGTTTAATGCAGTAATAGGAAAGGGGTTTGAATCATGAGATTCAATTGTATACTGTATTCTTTGTTGATTTTCCTCTAACGCCATACCAAACCTTTACGCGAAACAATACTTAGATTTCTTTATAAGTCAATTATTTTCTTTATCCTTCTGGTGCATCAACCGCTTTTACACCAAACATAAATCCGCTTGCCCAAGTGGCAATATTTGGATTTTCAAACTCTGCATACTTACGACCACTTATTCCTTCAAATCTGTAATTATCTTCTGCAGCATCGATTAGATTAACCATATTAATAAATGGAGCTGAACCCGCTATACCCATAAATGGTGTAATATATCTTGCTGTATATTTAATTGCTTCACGTTCCCAATTTTCATCGTTATTTGCTACACCTTTTAGTATCGCTTCAGTCTTTTTAATAAATGTTTCGGCAGCACCGGGTGATTGCCATGACTTATCATCTTGCCAAGGTATAACTTTAGATAATGCTATATCCACTTTTTTACCAAAGATAGGAATATTACCACCTACTGTAGCTCTGCTCCATACAGGGTTAAATAAAGCCTTAGAGAAGTCATCGCCAAAATACATAGACCATAACACAACCATCAGCCTTTGAGCTAATATCCATCTTAAAAACTCAGCTACACGCCTTTGTGCGCTTCTATTACGCCCAACCACTCCTACACTATCTAATACATTAGACATTGCTGTAAATACATACGTTTGCAATGGATTCATAAAACGTAACAGCTCTGAGTTAAGAGCAGTATTACGACTAGCCCTACTGTACATAGACTGAGTAGTGGCAGCTACAAAGTCACCATGAATGCGAGCCTGATCGTCTGTTAAACCTAAATCATTCTTAGCATACATATAACCTGCATCAAATGAAACATCGGTAAGTGCGCCTTCTACTAGACCACCAAAAGAGGACAATACATTTCTAAGCTTACCACGTTTTGTTTGCTTAACATTAATATCAAAGAACTCACTAGATGCTTCCAATCTATCTATACCTTCTAGCTTACTTTTAATCCGGGAAACATCACTTCTAGCAAGCAATCTATTACCTTGTATTAATCCTAGAATCGCTTTACCAACTGTACCAAAATCTGTTTGTTTAATTGTAAAAGCAATACTAGAGGGCTGGGTAGTTAAAGACCATCCTATATTTCCAACAAGAAAAGCATTAATACGAGCTTGTTGTAGTATTTGTGTAGCACTAAATGCGGATGCCTTCATCTCACCTACAGTCATAGTCTCTAGTTTATTATGAGTTTGCTCATCAAACCTATCACCAATAACACTAGCATTTACCTTCTTAATGTTTTTGGCAGCCAATGATAATAGCTGATCTTCAAACTTAAACATATTACCAATTATATTGCTGTCTACTTTAGTGCGCCACCATTTAGCGTTTTGAGTTTGACCTTTTGAATCTAGATAAGAAGCCCATGCTTCTATTTCTTGCGTTAAGTCGTAAAAGAACCCACCTTTATTTGATATATTTAATAAGCCATCAAAATAACCAAAGAAATCTTTAGAGTTGATAGCATTCTTTTCAGTCATCCATCTCATTATTTTACCAGCAATATTTCCCCGGCTACCTTCTGGCATATTTACAGAATATGAATTATATTTTTTAAGATCGTCATCGCTTACTGGTAACCCTTGCTCTAAATCGCTTTCAATTCTAAGAAACTCAGCTCTCTCTTCTCTTTTAATTTTAGATACATCGCTTCGAATAGCACTACCAAGCGCAAGTTGAGTTTTCATTTTCTTAAACTGAGTAGCATACCAGTATATTACTTTAGCTTCTTCGGCAGTAACAGTTTCATTGCTTGGCAAGTTATTTACAAACTCCTCTAAAGATCGAGCATTCATAGTATACTGTGATAGCTCTCTATTACCTATAATAAATCTATATAGCTTATCATTGATTGCATCTAGCTTTTCAGTTGTATCAAATGGAGTTAATAGTTTAACTTGAGCATACTTCATGCGACCAGTATTAAACCTAGATAAAGCTTCCGCTTGAAGAACACGCTGCCATAGCTTTGCGTTTTCTCCGTATATTTCTCCACTATCTGTAATCTCATCTATATTATCCATTTTCTGAACAACAAAGTGAGGATCAATTACATTAGCCCAGCTATCTGCAATACCCTGTAGTCTTTGTTTTATATTATCTGATAGCAAATTAAATACGCTCTCAGGGGCTTTAGAAAGGTCTTGACCGCCTCCCTGTCTTTCATATCTGCGTACACGATTAAAGAATGTAGGACTAGAATATGCCGTTCTGGGAAGCCCCATCTTAATTGACTCCTCATCAATCTTCTGCATATCTGTATACATATTAAGTAAATTTTGCTCGTACTCTGTTAGTTGTTCTTGTTGTCCATACTTTTCTAAGACAATAGCAATACGTTCAGTTAAATTAGTATTTTCTTTAAACTTTTCGATCATCGCTATTTTAGCTTCACCGATTGCTAAGATTCTAGCAGCATCTTTTAAGTATAGCTCTAACTGTTGTACAGGGTCTTTAATTACGCCTTCATATTTACCAGTACGTCTAGACAATCCTCTTAAAGAAATATCTAAAGCTTCTTGAGTGGTATTAGCTAAATCATTATTAACCATGTGCCGTAATGGAAAGTAAAAACCATCAATAGCAGTAAAAGGAATATTTAACTCTTCTGATATTTTAGATATATCATTAGCAATATCCTTAGCCATTTGGCTCCATATAGGTAGCATTTTCTGCACATCTTCTGGCAATGACTTAACATCTACTAAATCTTGCTCCATAATATCCGGGTCGTAACCCTGTTGTTGTGCAACATAAAGCATGACTTGTTCTTTTTGAGAATCTGTTAGATTAAAAGAATCTAAGTTTAAAGTATCTAGCCAATTAAGATACCTAAGATTAGCATTAGCATTGACTACATCTATGGAAATATCATTAATATCTACATCGGGATCAATAGTTTCAGCTAAATCTACTTGAAGAAAGTCGTTTATTTCTTTACCGGTAATAGTATTGCCTTGAGAAACTTTACCTGCAAGCGTCATTAGTAAGTCATATTTACTTTGTTTTGTTTGTACATATTTTTCAAAACCTAATTTTGTAGCAACAAACTCAATAAACTTATCAATTTTACTTTTTGGCTTTTTAGGCAAAGCTTCATAATTCGTAGCCATAATACCAAATAGCTCTGCTAACATCTCAGAGTTTCTTATATTCTCATCATAGTTAAGAGCAAACTCTTCTATGAACAAAGCATCTTCTTCTCGTACATTACCTCTTAAATCGTCTAGAAGCTGTCTAGCCTTTGCTTCAGCCTCAGCACCAAAGCCCTGTGTTCCGTTAAATATAACGTGCATAACTTCGTGCGGTACAGAGGTTTCAACTGCATACTCAGCATTAACATAAATTACCCTACGACCATCTTCTCTGAATATGTCGGCATAAGCCCTACTACCGGGTCTACCACTAGCTTGATTATACTCTTCAGTAGTATCATATACAAGTATTTCTACATCAGGTGCAAACTCAGCTAAAGCTTGTGTTGCATTTTCTATTTGTTGGTTTAGCTCAGTTCTTGTAAGAATTGTAGGGCTTTCGCCAACTTGCTGTGCGCCAGTATCAGGTTTTTGAATAATAATTATTTCATCGGAAATTGTAGATATTTGATTATCAAATACAGATTCTATTTCACCAACATAAAAGGCTGGCTCTTGATTTAACTGCTCTCCATCTCTTGTTGCATAGAAGAAACGCGATGAATCAGGCTCTATGCCTTGCTCTAGGTTTCTCTCGTACATAGTTTCATTTAACTCAGTATCACCATTGCCAAGTAGATTATCAGTATAAGCTTGCTCTAATGTAACTGTACTATCTTTACCCTTACCCTTGCGTCCCGGGAAGATTTTAAAGTAAGCATAACCACCGGGTTTAAGTGAAGCATATACCGATTTAATTACAGATTCTCTAATTGATTGATCGCTTATAGTATTAAGTACGTTTGCAGCTTCAGCGGCATCTGCCGGGCTATTAATAATATCAGCATAAGCATCTATATTTTCCTGCATTGAGTAGTTATCAGGATCAACCAAGCTAATGTTTGCATCTAAACGCTCACGCATTAGCTTATGATTTTCGGATAATTTACCGGACTTATCTTTCTTTTTACCTGCACCGATAGATACAAAACGTTTAATAGACTCAACAGGTTGAATCTTGTTTTTTGCGCTAGTAAGCCATTTACTAACTACATGGTTTTGGTGGGGTCTAGACGTTGCAGCACTAGACTTAGGAACCTTAACGTATAGCGGAAAACCAGTAGCAGGGTCTATGATATAAGATGCAGAGCCTTCATTAATGACAAGAGACTTAATTTCGTCCTTATTCATTCTTTGCTCAAGCCCTTTACGCTCTACACCATTTAATACACCTGCAAGCTTATCAGCAAGTTTAAGATCGCTGGTAGCAGATATAACCATCTGAGAAAATCTACCATTCCTTTTCATGCCTAACTCATCTAATATCGTGTATGCATCTGCTACATTTCCTGTATATACAGCATCAGACAAAGCTTTTCTTACTTGCTCTACACGCTGTCTACGTTTAAATATAAATGCCTGATTAAGTTCATCTTCCCAATTATTACCAGACTTTTCTGCATAACGTTTAGCGGCATTAACATATACCTCATTATTTGGGTCTTGTGGTAACAGAACAAATTCAAGTGTTTTTAGAGCGTTTTCATATTTAGCATAACCTTGGTTTACCAATCGTTTTACGCGTATATTATCATAAGCTCTATTTACTTTTGGTATAATTAAAAGTGGCTTAGGAGGATTTTTAAGTTCTTTCTTTTTAACCTCTGATCGCTCTCTAGTAGTTACCATCCATATTTCCGCACCTTGAGGATCATTTGCATAACGAGTAGATACTTCATCAATAAGCTCGGTAGGCACTACACCATTTTGCGCCATAATAGATGAGGCATCTTCACTAAGTTCAGATAAGCTCATAGAGGCATAGATTCGTTTCAGCCCTTCTGAGGTTATATCTAGTGATGAATCTATATCATTTATATCTTCGTCATCAAAATCTAACTCATCTTCAATAGCAGAGCCAATAGACTTAACAAGGTCATTTTCTCCTAGTTGATCTAAAAGCTGAACAGAATCATACTTTTCCGCTAAATATGCTGCGGCTCCAGTTACAAATACATTATCTGCAGATGCGACTTCTTCTTCTGATATTTTTTCAATCTTACCATTACGTTGAAGCTCATATAAAGTATCATTTATTTTAGTTACAACTCGGTCTTTTGACTTTAATCCATAAGAATCAAACACTTCAGATGTCATACCCATAACGGATTCTATATCTTTTGAATCAACTAAGTTGTTAGATGCACCAAAATCCTGAGAATCTTTTCTAGAATAAAATTTAACCTTAGCTCTGTTAAGATTAATACGAGCTTTATCATTAGGCGTTCTAAATGCCTCTGTAGCTAATCCTCTTAATGCAGGTGGAAAAGTATCTATAATCCATTGGTCTAACTCTACATCATCCATTAAATCTCTTACTGCATGAATTTGATCTAAAGTCCAAGGATTAAATTTACTCGGCATTTCAACAGAAGTTTTAGGATTTACTATATCATTAGCTGCATTAGATATTTTTTCAAATGCTCTATTGCGAACCTGAGCAAATACCTGCTCTGCACCAGACCTATCACCAGCCATAGCTAAATCAAGAAATTGAACCTTCTCTTGTTCTGTGGCACCTAGTTTATCTAACTGTATAGCTACCTTTTGCCTATTCTTAATACTAGATACTGTTAATCCAGTACCAACGCTAGAGCCTACTATATAAGCCATCATAGCCTCTTTATGCGCTCTATTGTAATCTACTTCACCAGTACCCGTTTGTTTTTGTAGAAATACAGATTCACCAAATTCAGATGCGTATTCGGCAAGTCCACTAGCTTGAGATTGCCCTAAACCACCTTTAACTTGTTTCCAGAATTGTTGATTCATTGTTTTGGCACCTACGCGAGACAAAACTCTATCGCCAACTCCAGATATAAACAAATCAATAGCAGTTCCTATAGTACCCCATAATGCGGTATATGCAGCTGCAATCTTATGATTACCTCCACTTTCTCTTAAGGCTTCATCATAGTATCTGCCGTAGTTAATAAATGGTGCAATGTATTTGCCCTTACCTCTATAACTAAGTACCATAGCAGCTTCTGCAGCTAATCCAGAAACACCATACTCCCAGCTTCTTAATTGCACTTCAGAAAGGTCTGCAACTCTTTCTTCTTCAAATTTTTCAGATTGTGTTTGTAAATTATTTTGTATAGTTTCAAAAGTTTCTTCTGCAATTTTCTTAGAATTCCCCGGATATCTATCTCTTCCATAATAGTTTATAGGAACATTTATAAATCTTTCTGACTTTGGATCATAGACTCTGTTATATTTAGGTGCATCATAAGGAACAGAATCATAAGCACCTATCATTGTGCTAAATTTATTTAACATTCCAGTAAAACCAATAGCACCACGAATAGGTATTTCTGAAAACTGAGATAAAACACCTTGCACACTATCAGGCATATAATTAAAAATTGTACCAACAATTTTAGATTCGTCTATGTTTTCAAAGAAACCACGTTCAGAAAATTTGTATAATGGAGTGTTTTGCATTGCTTCTCTAAACTCAAAGTCAAACATTTTATATGGTCGCTTGCCTACTGCAATATCAATTTTTTCTGCCTGTTCTTTACTATTCCAAGGAAATTGAGTAGACTCTAAATATGTTTGAACATCATCATCTTTTAATGCTTGTTTTCTTGTTTCTATAGCTTGGGCATAAGTTGAACCGGGGTCTGTTATACCTAGGTTAACCATTTCATCTATTTTTGATAAATCTTGATTATGCTTTGAAGAATCAAGTTGACGTAAATGCTCTAACTCAAACTCTTCTTTAGGAAGAATATTGTTTGGGTTTTCTACATTTTCGTTTAACTGAGTATAATACTCACCATTATTTTCTTGCATATATGCCTTTATTGAAAGTATGTCATAGAATTAACATTACGCATTTTTTGCAAAGCGTAACCACCAAATTCTTTGGCTATGTAAGCATCATATTGTTCTCTTGTAAAGTCAGGATTTTTCTTTTTCCACTTATGAAAACTTTTTATTCTTTTGTCAACTAACGCTCCTAAAGCTTCATCGTTTGGTGTATATGATTGATCTGTAACTAAATCCCAATGAGAAACATCATATTCAGTCCAATCTCCTCCATCTACGTCTGTATCCCATCCTAAGAACCAAGACTCAAACCAGCGCATTGGATTGCCTTCCATCATGTTTTGACGTACCATACCAAAAAATGAAGTCATAAACATTTGTTTAGCTTGTTCCATACCGGGTTTACTAAGATGCTCCATACCTTTATCCCAAGCTTCTTTTGGGGTTAAATGCCTATCACCAAAAAATTCTATAAATTTATCTAATATTTTAGGGTTAGCACTTTTACCATGAACCATTCTAGAAATTAAATTCAAAGCCATTTGTTCGCCAGTAGTTTCTTTTCCTTTATAGTTTGGTTGCATACCAAGACTCTCTAGCTCACCCATTACAGTTTGTTCTAAAGCTCGTCTAACGGATGGAGGAAAGGACAGCATTGCCTGATCAAATTCAACATCATTATATTCTTCGCCTCTTAATGAAGATAAAACTGTTTCTGTGCCATCGTAAAACTGCGTCATCAAAGCAGTAGCGTGTTTATTTATTGCTGAACGTCTTTTAGATTGTATCTGTAAAGCTAAATTTTCATCTTCAGGAATCTCTAACTTCATTAATTGTTCTATAGCTAAATCTGGAGTTATTATTTTTTGATCTACAGAATTATTTATTCCTTCAATTTGGTCATCTGTATAAGCTATTATAATGCTTTCTGTAGCATCTTTTGTTGCATCAGCACCCATAATATTGGTTAATGCAACGCCATTTGTATTAAAAGATTCTTGATCTTGATTGTAATAATCAACTTTCATTTGCTCTTGCAACGCTTCTGCATCAGAAACTAATTCTGTTTTAAATGCTTCAGCAGAACTAGTAATTCCAATAGCACCTACTTGTGTATCAAAATCAACTAACGTATTTATCATTGCAGCAGGTTGTAAATCTAATTGTGATATTGCATCACGTTCTTTAGCAAACTCAGGCTTCCAGAATTTTTCATAAACATTTTGAACATTAATTTCACTCGCTGGATCAAGAATAAGATTCTGAGCTTCCTCTGTTTTATTTATTTTAAAATCTCTTAATCTTTTAGCACCCAAAGCTTTATCAGCAACTTCTTTTGATTTTTGATTTTGTTCCATTAATCCTACAATACTACTACCAATGTTTTCAGCTAACTTACCTGCAGCGGCAGCTTCAGCACCAGCAAGAGAAATATCACCCTGTACATTGGTTTGCATATATTGAGGTTTAGATGTCTGAACTCTTTGTAATCTAATAGCCATAATTTACCTTACCTTTAATTGATTGGCTAAATTTACGTTTGCTTGATAACCTTGATAGCCCCCAACAGCACCAAGCGTTCCCTGAACAACTGTACTTACGGCTTGTGATGTAGCAAGGTTCTTAGCAACAGACCCTCTCCATTTTTCCATATCTGCTTGATTAGCACCAAGTATTAATGTTTTGCTAACAAGAGACCTATTATCTAAATTACTTAACATCATTTGTTTAACCATATCGGTTTGATAATACATATCGCTTGTGCCTTTAGTAGCAAAGCCACCCATTCCATTTGTAGCCATTTGTTGACGAGAAAAAGCTTCACGCTGATCTCTTCCACTTCTATAAAACTCTTCAGTTAAAGTATCCGCTTGAGCCTCAGCTTCCATTTGCATCATAGCAGCATTTCTATCTGCCATTGCTTTTTGATCTTTTCCTGATTTGTACTGCTGGTATCCGCTATAAGCGGAGGTTACGACCATAGCACTTCCTATTGCTATCATTGACATAATAATGCCTCCAACTTTTTTGATTGATTCTGGGTTAGTACGCGATCCTCATAATCAGGAGCTGTTAAAAACTTTTCTGCTTCTTCTGCGGTTTGTGCATTTGTTCTGTGTACTGTACACCATACTGTATCTTCTAATACGCAAATAACCCTTTGTGTTCCAGCAGATGTTAGCATCATTCTGGGAGCTTCACATAATTGCTTGCCTTCTTTTTCTGTAAAGACAAGGCACTTACCTATCATAATAAATCCGGGATGGTCATATCGATGTATCTTAGAAACTAAAAAAGTTCCTTTGGGTAGGAATATCTCTCTTGTGTATATACCATCTTGAAAGTAATGAGTTACCGGGCAGTTATCAGTTGTGCCTTCCCAAGAATCTTCTTGTTTTTCTAAGGCAAGTTTAACTTCCTGTATTAAGTCTCTAGCTACTAAATTATCCACCTTCTACCTCCAACCATGTAGCTAAGGATAATACAGTCATAGGATAAGGCAAGTCTTGAATTATTTCTATTACCTTTTCTCTATCCCAATCACTTGCAGTAAAGAAACGTCTTTCGCCAGTTGTTAAAGATATAGGCTCTCCTGCAATATCTGTAGTTTTTGCAACCGGGAAGTTTGTAGGTTGTTTGCCCTGTTCTCCCATCTTAGCACCCTTAGTGTTCAGGAAGCGGGCTATAATCCTCGACAATGCCTTTGCTCTTGATTGCGATATTTTACCTACCAATGCGGGTTCAATGGGCATAGGACGCAATATAGACGTATATGGAAGCCCTACAATAATTTGATTAGCATAAACACCCAAATCAAAGTTTTGATTGTTAGTTCCGTCTGGAATTTCAATCTCTTTATTAAAAGAACCATCGGTAACAACCTGAACAGTTTTTCCTGATAAATGACCTAAATTGTTTATTAGATTACTTACAACTTGAACATTTGCAGTAAAAGATGTTGCGTCTCCGGTAATATAAGCAGAATCATCTAATGTTCTTAATGCGTAAGTATTACCTTGTTGGTGATGAACAGTAAATACTTTTCCGTTTAAAGCGGCAAATCCATTAACGTTTGTTAATTTTACGTTATCGTTATCTTGTATACCACCTAAATGAGTAAATTCATATCGTTCATCTGGTTGACCAAGATTTACTTGACTAAATGTTACACCTACATGAGTGTCTCCACCATCATATTCTCTACCAGAATCTACATAATAATCTAATTCAGATCGCTTATGAAACTTTTCAATTAAATATTTATCACCACGTTTTACACAAAACCAAGTAGAATCCTCATCTGTAGAAGCTACAGAAGTACCACTAATAATTAAACCATCGGTATTTACTTTAGCCCATCCGGTAACTTGACTTGATCGTTCATAAGTTAATAAGGCTGCTGTTCCGTTAGACAAAATACACCACACAAGTTGAGTGGGTTGCTTTTGTGTAAACACTTCTACTATACCAGACTTAACAATATCTTCTGATAAAAGGTTTAAGTCTTGCCCGGAAAAAGAGTTTTCAGATTCAGAATACACCATTTCTCGTAAGCTTAATCCATTTTTCTGAACATAAGCGATTACATTGTTAGTGTATACAGCACTTATTTTTGAAGAGCCATAAACACTTTCAGAAATAGTTTGTATGTTTGTAGCACTAATAAGTTCATCGCTATTTGCGCTTGATATACGAACAGCACTACCTGTGGTGCCAAGAAATAAATCCTTCTTACCAATAAGCCAGCTTGCTTTTTCAGGAGAATCAATCTCTCTTTTAATGCCATCACCGGACACATCACCTAATTTAAAGTTAAAGAAATTATCAGACTTACTTGCATATATTGTAGCAGGTTCAAAATTAGTACCTATAAACCAAAGTCTATTTTGAAAAAATGCAGCAGTTACTGGGAATCCTTTAAGCCCATCAAATGACCCTTCAGCCCAGTTTAAAGTAGGTTCATTGGATATTGTGTCATCACTTTGCGCCCCTGCTAAAGTCCAGAATTCTCCTTCCGATGGCGTATTTCCTGTTGAGGTTGCAATACAAATCCATATTTGAGAATTGTGTCTAGCAACATCTGTAGGCTCATAAGTTGTACCTGCTGCATATGCGGGAACAGAGGCATTTGTTCTCTGACGACCACCAATACTAGAAAGTATTTCACAAGTTGCTACATTAGTCGTATCATTACCTGTAACATCTACACCTGTAATTCTAACTAAACCATTTAAGTATAACTCTGTAGTTGAAAGCCTTGACTCTAATGTTCCGGTAGCATGAGTAAAATCTAATCTAATTTTAGTATTTCTGCCCTCAGCAACTAAAGAATTATATGCAAAGTTTTGTGCTGCGCCACCTGTTGTATCTCCTAGGATTAGAAAGTTTTCAAATGGCTCACCATCTACAGATCGTTCAATAATTACAGAACCAGTAAATGTACCATCTGTAACTACAGACCAAGTGCCAAAGCTAACATCTAACTCGTTAGAGAAAGCACTTACACTTAATGTATCTTCTACTACTCGTTGCTCTGCTGTTCTAATATAATTAATAGCGTAATAGCCATCAATACTTTTTTCAGAAAAGAAATCGCTTCTACTAGAAACAATCTTGGTAATATTGTTAGCCGGGGTATCTTTATCAAATATACTACGAGCTGTAATAAGCTTATCTGTTGTAGTATTAATAGCAAGAAGTGGTGGGTATTGGAAATCAATTTTCTCTATCGTAAAAGCAAGTGGATTAATAGTAGGTCTTTTTAAAAGCAAAGGAGGATGATTAGGATGAGTTAATACAATTAAATCATAGCGCGTTACAAACTGTATATCTCTTAATTCAGATTGAAGATAAGGAACATCATCAGTAGTGGTTGCTCCTCCACCTACTTGCGTTACTTCTATTGGTGTGTTATCTATTGTATAACTAGAATCATATACTCTAATATATCCAATGCCAATCTCAACTACATAAGATTCTTCAGATGAAAACTCAAAAGGTATTAGCTTAACTGCTGTATCATTTTTAGTTTCGCCAATAAACTCTAATCCAGTTCTTCGCTCAACACCACCCTGAGGCAATACAGTAAAGTTTTCTAAAGATCGACAACCAGATTGATAAACTTTTAAATCAGTACGACCATCCATTTTTCTGGATAGTTCTCCACCATTAAAGTTACTTGTATAATTAATAGCCATTATATTATTGCGTCACCCAAGTATCTAGATTGTATCCATTCGGAATCTTCTGATTGCCAAGATTTATTTTCAAATGTATCAATACTTCTAGCTTGCGGTAAAATAATAGTTTCTAATTCACCTAATAACTGTTGTTGCATCTTATTATCTAATTGCAATGGTGTGCAAAGTTTACTTGCTAAAACGCAAATTAATGCACTTGCCGCTAGTGGATCAAGTATAGTTACAGTATCAGGTGTTGCAACGTAACGCAAAAAAGTATTTTTAGCATTAGTTAAAACCTGACGACCTTCTATTACATATTCTAAATTAGTATCGTATGCTTTTTCATTATCATAAACGTTAATTACCCGAACACAATCGTTTGGTAACTGATAAGCATAAGCATATTTAAAAACTGGAGCATCCGTAAGCTGAGATAATGTTGCTCGTTTCGTGCAACTATTCCACGGATACATACGAAGTGTTTCTTCTAGTGATTGATCAAAAAAAATGTTACATAGCTTTGCGCTACGAATAGTACCTTCATCAACAGCTTGTGCTGTATCAAGAGAGGCAATTGTGTCTGCACCTACTTTTAGTAATGCGTGATTGCAAATATCTATTTTTGTCAAAGACATATTACCTCCTAAAAAAAAGGGGTGGACTTATATGGACGGAGAAGGAAACGTCCAAAGCCACCGACTATTTAAAAGTTACACTTCTTCGCAAGGAATTTGCACAACCTTAACTTCTTCCATCCGAACAGCACCAGTACGCATTGAAGCGTAAGAGTACCAGTTGAAACGCTTATCAGCACGTTTCTCAATTTCGGTTTGGATGTTGTTGTTAGTTACCTGACGAACGCCAGACTTAACCCATGCGAAACAAGCCCGGTCATTATCACCAGTAGTTTCGACTCCGGGTTTGTCACCAGCGTTAGCACCAGTTCCGTCTCCTGTACCACCATCAGCGTTCCATACTTTATGAACAGCCGTACCATTAGTATTCATGAATGGAACCAAGTTAGATACGCAGAATTTGAAACCATAGAATGTATCGATTTCACCACGAACAAGTGCCTTAACGTTGTTGAAGTCAATAGACTGAACAGCGGTAGTGTTTGACAACAAGTCGTGCATCTGACGAGGCGTAACAGCAACATAAGGTGTGTTAAGCGGATCATCAAGATCAACACCAGCAACTTCAAGAATACGACGTGCTTCAATTAGCTTGTCTAATGTAAACTTAGCATCTGGTTGACCTGCAGTACCCAAATCAATGAACTGGTTAGGTGCTGTAGTTGTGTTCCAAGCGATAGGTGTTCCACCATCAACTCCTGTGTGAGCAGTACCCAAAGTACCTTTCAAGAACTCAATATCGCTCTTGCGGTTAAGTGCGTGTACTTGCTGCTGAACATACTCAGAGCCGGGATCAACCAAAAGCTTCAACTTGTCGAAGCGGTCAATCATTAGACCAACATCAAACGGGATAGCTTGAACCCGACGACGTTCGTGAGTAATGTCGTTAAGTGGTGAATCCATTCCATTTGTATCACCAGAGTTTAACGCTTGAGTTGCAGTTACAGAAGAAAGCTGATCATAAAAGCGAGACTCGCCTTCGATTGATTCTTCCATACATTTACCTTTAAATTTACCACCCATTGTTTGAGTAAGAAGGTCTAAGGTGCGACCATACTGCTTGACGAAATTCACGTCAATGTCATTGATATGTGCCATTTTATATCTCCTATGTTAATATTGGCTCAATTAATTAATAATACACTAATCGGCTCTGATTATCTCCATAGGAGGTCTTGCCTGTCATTTAACGTCTGGTTGGACGGCAACTTAGGTGGGTCTTGCGATTATCCACCTTTGTTGCGTGTTGTCTTATCATCTTTTTAAAAAGTTGTCAAGATGTTTATAAATTTTCTCCCAGTTTGCTCATTAATGAACTACGTTTTTCTTGTAAATTAACAGGAATACGCTCACCTCGTTTAACAAACTCTACTACTTCTTGCTCTACATCATACAGTTGATCTCGTACACCTGCTTGAGTTTGAGTTTGAAGATGCCCAATTTCAGGATCATCTGAGAATCGTTTGGCAATATTTCCTAATGCTATAGCTAAACTAGGCTCATTAAGAACGCCATAAGTATCTAAAGCTTCAACATCTTCTTTATTCATGCCATTAACTTCAAGCATTGAACGAATTGATCTATTTAAACCATCGTAAGAATCTCCCCACTCTTTTCTAAGAGCAGCTTCGTTTTCTTCATTAGCTTTTGCCTCGGCTTGTCCTCCCTCCTCAACTTGTTCAGCAACCATACCTAAGTACCAATCAACAAGTTCCTCTGCTTTATCGGCATTAGCACCCATTGAGAATGCGTGTTCCTTAAAACCTTCTATGGCTTTTTCAAAGAACGGAGCTGCATCTTCACCAACAATTTCTGTAAATTCTTCGTTAAGGGTAAAATCATATCCCTCAGCACTTTCAGGACGACCCAGTTTAGTATAAAACTCAGACCATTCTTCTTCGGAAGCGTCAGGCTTAGGAATATCACCTTTTTTACCAGCGAAACTTTGAAGTTCTTTAAAATAACGACCGACTTCTGTTGCATTTTTACCCTCCAAATTTTTCCAAAAACCAGCTTCTCTGACTTCTGGATCATCTATTTGTTCTATAAACGAATTAGCAAAAGCAACTTCTTCTGTATTTTCTACAGGTGTTTCTTCTACTGGCGTTTCAACTACTTCTTCATTAACTACTTCTTCACTCATAATAGTCCTCCTCTATGGGTTTTGAATTGATTACTTTTTTAATATTAAATATTACATTACGAAGAGCATTATACTTTGCCTCCATAACCGGGTCATTAAACTCAGACATATCATTCCATTTACATAAAGACAGTAAATGTTTAATTACAAGTTGAGCATCTTTATTTACCGGGTTAAACAAACTTATATAAGCTAATCTAGTTGCTTCTAATAAGTCCTTCTCGTTATCCCATTCAAAGTCATAGGAAACCTTATCAATTATATCCATTACATTCCTTCATTTAATCTTGCAGCCGGAGTGTCTGGCTCAGGCTCTTTAGTTGTCTTAGAATAATTATCAGCAGTCTGTTGCACAAATTGAGACATCATTTGAGCTTGTTCCATTTGCGCTCTTTGCATTCTTATAGCTGCTACAGCTTCTTCTGGTAGTTGCAAGTCTACCGGAACCATATTAACTTCCTGAATAAATCTAGCAGTCTTATCTGCATCAATGTTATCCCAAATATCAGGCTTAACTTGACCGACAAGCGAAAGCTGATTCATAGCTGTCATTGTGCCAAACAATTCAATTTGACGAGTTGCTAATGATGCTTTACCAACCAAATCAAACTCTAATGATGCACCAGAAAGCTCCTCTATATCGAGTTCAGGAAATGCGTTATTGCGTAACATAATACTAAATGCACGTTCTAAAGATGGTTTAACAAAATATCTATTAAGCCGATTAACAGCCGGAGTTAAGAATTGCAATGAAAGATTTAATCGCTCTTGCGTTTCTTGAGCCGTCATGTTCTTTTTATTCAGAAGTGGATTGAATAAAGGAACATAGAAAGCATCCATAACCTCTTGCTCTTTCTTTTCAATCATAGCATCATTAACCACAACGTTATCAGCAGCCCTTAATTGCTCAGGCTTTGATAATGGATTGCCAGCATTCCAGTAAATAATAGAACCTTGATCGTTGCTAATACGTCTTACTGATCCATCATTAGGTGCTAACCAAGGAGGATTCGATAGTCGTTCTGCACCTTTAATACGGCTAACTTCCATTCTGTTTAGCAATGGTAGTGTAGAGATTACTTCCGAAGCTGGTGAGCGTCCATATTTTTCATAGTTGGTTTTATAGAAACGACCTACAGAGTAAGGCATTTCATCAAACCCACCCTCTTGAACAATAACCTTTGCATCAGTATTTACATAGTAAGATGCCACTTTTTTATTTTTCTTTTCACCAGTCTTTTCCCCGGTAAAGCTTTCTCTTGGCATTACTACATGAATAAAAGAAAATTGACGTTGAGATGACTTAACATTATCAATACTTTCTTTAATAACATCAGGACAGCTTTCACCAAATTGTTGATAAGCTTGTCTAGCCGTTAATTTAAAGTCACGAATAAATGTATCTACAACGTTGTTATAGTTTTCACAGAAATAAAACTGATTGATATAATGAGATTTAAAGTTTATGTAACTTTTAATATCTGATTCACAATATAATGCAGTAGTACCTATGTATCCGCAATGATCAATACATTGACCCATTTCTTCATAGAAATTAGAATCATCAATTGCAGACTGAAACTTTTTAGTTACAGAAGTTAACGCACGTTTAACAACATCTTTAGTCATTATATCTTTATCCGTAGTTACAATACGAATCCAGTTTTGACCTTGAGGAAATAAATGACTCATCATTCCTGCAGTAAACATACGTCTAGCTTTTATGCCTATATCTGTAATTCTAGCCGGGTCTGATCTTTCACCCTTAGCTCTTTTACCCTGAATATCATTAGACGGGGGATTACAAAAGTTTGCACAAGACTCATAAAGAGTATTAAAGTTAGCTCTCTCGGAGCTACCCTTTTCGCGATTATACATCGCAATCAAATCATGTGCCGTCATTAACGTTCACCTGCTTGTTTACGAGTACCAGTTGTTCCTTGCTCTCTTGCTTTTCTAGCTTTATAAATATTATATGCTGCAGTATTTTTTTGTTTACGAGGACCCGCAAAGCCATATCTACGTTTACCTCGATAAGTTTTTCTACCTGTAAACTCGCCAATATCGCCCATACGTTCAGTATCATCTACACTCATACGATCAGCAATATCTGCTTGTTCTGAAGCCCCTGCACCCAAACGTGCGCCCCCTGCACCTAAACGCTGTCCTTTTGTAAGATATGCTGCTCTAGCACCCCGACCCTCTCGGATACGTTGGGTAACAGTAGGTGCAACAAATTCTACATCGGTAGCTTTTGGTGGTGGTGGCGGTGCTGCTGGTGCGGCGGTTTTTTTCTTTTTACTGCCCATTGATCTTATTCCTTATTTTATTTAAGTTATAAACTTTATTAGGCTTACTATCGCCCCTATCAAAGACTAGCCATTCCATTTCATAAGGCATTATCTCAAATGCCCTTTTCAAGTCTCCTGCCGCGTACTGTACATACCAACAATTGCAAAAGTCAAGGTCATTATTATTATTTAATATATTATCTTTATTATGTGGTATGGCTAATATAAGTAATCTATTATCAGAATAAACATATCCGTTTAAAAAATAATACTCAAGTATATCTAAGTAATTATCCCCAAAATAATCCTTCATCTGTTGAAACATCTAATTCTCCTTCTGCATAGTTATGCGCTACCGGGCTAACAAACTTAGGAAGTTTAATTGTTGATCCCGTAGATAGATATGGTTCTACTAAGCTTAAATGTATAGCCATCATCATAGTTCTAAAAGCATCTGCACCATGTGAGTGACTATCATGGACAGGCTTACCTGCACTTCCTTCTCTGTAAGCATCTAAGTGTTCTATCAGGTTTTCGCATCTAGAATGTATGTAACATTGCTTAAGACCTCTACGACAAACCTCAATATCCTCCAAGACTGAATTAGTCTTTGGAACCCTTCTAAAGTTAATACCAACCTCTTTAGCTTTTGTTACCAAGTCACCAAACAACATACGCTTGGATACATCGTGCGGTGCATAATGCCCACCATACTTATAGTTTTTGCTATTAATGACTACTGCATAGTCCTCAATCTTGCGACCACTCGATTCGTGATAGTCGATCACAACGGCTTTGCCGTTAAAAATTTTTGCAAACACGATGCTAGTAGCATCACTAACACCTAAGTCCCAGAATGTATATACATGACCATCAGGCTCTTCTATGTTACCATAGCGATTTTCGTTACGCATTATCTCTAATTCGCGCCCGTAGTATGAGTTTTCTACCTGTGCTACAGCCTCATTTAAGTACTCCTGCCTAGCCATAGCGTATGATATGATGCCTGAGTCTACATCATCTTGTATATTTTTGAAAGGCTTTCCATCATACGGGTTAATACAACCCTGAAGCTCCGGGTTGATTTCCATATCACTTCCAATCCAATACGCAGTTTTGGTATCTTGTAGAGTGTACCATTGTGTATACCAGTCTTTACGATCTTTATTGTTTTCATATAATCGCCACAAGTGGTTAGATTTTCCACGCAATGTTCCATTGAATATAACAAATGCGCTGCCTTCTGTAAGTATTGGTGCAAGAAAGCCAGAAACCTCTTCCTTGTGTAAGCTAAATTCTGATAATACATATCCACTACCTCCCTGTCCAACAAAGTTTAAGTTATCCGTTCCATCAATCTTAATACGACTGCCATTAATTAAATCTAAAAAGAAGTCACTATTATTCTTACGAGCTACTATTTCGCTAGGGCAAAGCAAGTCAATGAGCTTCTTACCGCCCGCCCATTCGCAGATGTTATCCCACAATGCCCGCTGCGCCCATGCTCTAGTAGGAAATAGGTAATAGTAGTTGCCCGCTGTTTGTACAGCCCGTTTAACCATAGCATTGAAGCTTGTAACGTCTTTACCAGCCCGTCTATGCCACGATATAACCGAATACTGCGCTCCACTATCAAAAGCCTTAAGAAACGGCAACTGATAGTCTCTAGGGCTAATCGTAGGTATTCTTATTTTCATACATCATACATTCTGAGCATACACTTTCTGTGTAGTACCCTTCCTCAGTAATTAAATCCTCTATCGGATTATCTTGCGTTTCAATGCAGTAACATCTATCGCACAACTTTGCGTTCATCTTTTTTGACCTTTTTCTTTTTTCTGTGCGCTCCCCAGTCTATCCCGTCATAGTTAGCCTTATACTTTTTATCATCATAAAAATTCTTTGGTCTAACACCCTTTCCCATTATAACTCCTCCACTTTATCTATACATCCCTTTGGGATTACTATTTTATCTTTTAATGAACACCCGTCCTCGTAATATGAGGTAAATAGCCTTAAATACTTCTTAGTATTACTCTCTATCCACCCCACACTATATGCCTTTACAGGCATTATATTCTCCTCAGTATGAAGCTGTGCAGTAATATCATACCATGTAACCTTAACTAACTTCATAATCAAACTCTACCCCGCAATATGGACAATATCTTGGATCATTTACATTCTCCACATTATCTAACTCGTGTATAAAAAAATAATTTTTACAACCTACACATTCAACATAACTCAACTGGCTTATCTTTAAGCCTTGTATTATCTTTATAAAATTTTCACTATCCATAATATGTTTTCAAATTTTTTAAACTTTGCTCGTGGTGTATATATTATTCAAAACTAAATTACAACTTCCGATGGTCAAATTTTTTGACACCCTGTTTTGTAGATTTGCTCTGTTTTTTTCTGTTGCTATGTGCAAGCCTATAAAGGCGACGCGCAACTTAAAAAATCGATGGAAAAATATCGATATATAATTATCGAATAACATTTTTGTAGTCCACTATCTCAATGGTTATATCTTGCACAGAATCCCCCAGCCCTGCCAGCTTGGCGAGCTTGTCCGATGCTTGGGCGTTGCCTTTCTCGGACTCTTGGAACAGATGTTGCAATACGCGCGCGCGTAGGGCGTCTTTATCCTCGAGGAGATCACCATCGGGTTTAAACTCCTCTTTTGCTTTTGGTTTGGTTGTTGTCTGTTTCTTTAGTTTGTCTCTCTCTCTATATGTTCGGCTTATCTCACCAGCAAGGGCGAAGAGGCTTTTATTATCTGAACAACTTTGAATTTTGTCATATACAGCTTGGGCGCTTTTCATGTGGGCAATGTATAAAATGACCAGATTTATAAAAAGACGATTTTTGATCTTTTTTCTTTACACGTCTAAAAGCTCCATATTTGCGTTCTGAGCGTGTTTGGTCTTTAGGCATATAACTACCTTGCTATAGTGTCGTTCGTTGATTCTAGACCATACAATATGTAGTGGTGTGGCGCAGGTAATACCACAATATATGGGGGTATGAAAAGTTTCATTTTTAACGATCAATTGTTCAAAAGTAATGATTTCAATAAATGCTTATTCCTGTATTCTGGAGATAGTTAAAAAACAAGGAGATCAACATGATGAAATTAGATAGAAAAATGATGGAAGCACTAGCAAAAAGAAAGTGCGATCTTAACCAATGGATTCTCGAAGCGGGGGAACTCGAGGAAGAGGGAGGCGATCGGCTCGACCATTGGCACGAAGGTTGTTTAATCGGCAAATCGAACGAATTAACTCACACACTTCTCACGCTTGGCGTATATGATGAGGTGATAGATATAGTCGTTTTGATGGGTGCTGGCGAATACTGGACACAAGAAGAGATTGACGAGCTACACGAAGAAGCAATAGGAGAATATGAAGAATATATTACGGAGGATTGGATTAATTACACGGAACAAGGTGGCACCAAAAGCTTTGAAAGTTGGGTATCGTAATGACTAAATTTGATATTCAATTACAATGCGAAGAATTAGAAGAAATTAACCAAGGAGGGGCGAAAGCCCTTCCGGAAAGGAAATCAATGAAAGCAATATTATATAACGTAGAAGATGGCTATTTGTATCAGGTTAATATTAAAGATTACAAAGACATTCAACGAGTGCTAGCATTTAAAAACGAAACATCTGTTACATTCGACGCGGTTTATTTTCAAGTGGGTGATACGCCAGTAACTGTTTACCTTGATGATGAAGGTTTGTTGAAAGATGAAAAAACTTATGGGCATTATGCGAGCATCTTATGCAACTCGGTGCCTTACAATAAAGATTTTGCATCGACTCCGCTTGTCGGTAATTTGCTTTTTACTATGGCAGATAAAGAAGGTGAAACGATTGATCTTGATGTAAATATTAAAGAAATTGCGAAACGAATTTATCCTTATATGGAAAGAGGAAAAAATTTGTACGAATCAAAAAATCTTAAAGCTATAGAAATCCTGTAAATTAACTAGCCTAGCGCGGGGATAGGCTCCCGCTTATTTAAATGGAGGTAATACAATGAACATTTGTGAATTAAACTTTAAGCACAACCCTTACGCTGGAGGAAAGCAAGCGAGGATTCATTTTAGCAACGGATACGGCGCAAGCGTGGTTACTGGATCAGAAACATCCTATACGACCGACGAACTACCTTATGAATTAGCTATTCTGAAAGGTGAAGAATTATGCTATGATACGGGCTTAACTAGCGACGTATTCTCATACCAAACAGCGGAAGAGATTGAAGCGGTATTAGATCAAATTAAATCACTTCCCGCCGCAAAATTTAATAAATAAAAGGAGATAATAAAATGGACAACGAAAAATATAACGGCTGGACAAATTACGCTACTTGGAAAGTAAATCTTGAGTTGCTGGATGGCGTAACCGCTAAAGATTTATTCGGTAGAAAATGCGAAGGGGAAGAGGTGCAAGAATACATTGAAGATTTAACTTATGATCAATGCCAGCCCCGTAGCTTTTCCAGAGATTGCGTGTTGTTGTTTTTATCAGATGTTAATTGGGATGAAATTGCCGAGCATTTAAATGAGGAAGAAATGGAAACGGAGAGGCAACTCCCCACAATGTAAATAAGAGGAAATAAAAAAATGAAAGTTAAAATAATAGAAATTAATCGCGGAGTTTTTTCCGTTGAAATTGGTAAAAGTAAATTTTATTGTAATAAAGATGATTTACTTGATTTGGCAAGCATTGCCGAAAGAGCAGTTTTAAAATCTAACAGGTCGGAACCATGCGAAATTTAGAGAAGTTTTTTATTGGATTGGTTGTTAGTTGGTGTATATTGGTTTTATTAAAAGGAGTTATTTAAATGAGAATATTAAAAGTAGATAGGCATTGTGTTTCATTAAGAATTAAGAAAAACAAATTCCATGAAAAAGGAGAGTGGATGGTAGCATATATAGATAACGAGGACGGGTTGAAATTAGCTGATGATTTAGTTGAAACTATTATCATTGAGCAATCAGATCCATTTGACGCGACAACAGAAGAAATTGAAACTATGGAGCGCGAGATGGAAAAGCATAATCTTAATGTGAAATTTACCGAGGAAGAAGCCCTTGATGAATACAAACGAAAGAAGGAGGATTAATCATGGTTGATTCATTTACAGTAGCCGGAATCACTTTTGCAATGAAAGAAAACCCAGAGTTGAAAACAGCGAGACCGAAAGGAGTGGTCTCGTTTGTTGCCGAACCAGATAATAAGCATGATTCAAATGCGGTAAGAATCGAACAAGATGGTAAATTTTGGGGATATGTTCCTGCGGATAGGGATAGCCAGAGCAATGCAAAGAAGTTTGGAACGGGGCGCATATCTTCTTATAAATATCACCATCCCGACTGGAAAAAAATGGGTATCAATAAATGGAACGATGATCATATAGGGCATTTAAAGAGTATAGAAATTGTTATCGATGATCCAAAGAACCCTTCTGGGAAGATAATAGGCGGTCGTTACATGAGGGTAACTAGTCTTTTAGGATACTTAAACTCAGGTGGCACATGGGACAGAGCAATTAAATGGGCATTTGATCAGGGCGATAGCTATGAAAAGTACTGCAGCACCATGGATGATCTTCAAGAAGTGGGTACTGCAATGCACGATAGCATCGAAAAGTATTTTGAAACGGGGGCGAAAGATGAAGCCCTACCAGATGGATTTGATCATTGGAGAGAAAAGTATAACCCGGCAACCATTTATCAAGAGCAACGCTTTTGGGATGATGAGTTAATGGTAACAGGAAAACCTGATTGGGTTGGTATGATAAACTACAAGGGTCGGGATGTATTAGCTTGTGTGGACTGGAAAAGCAGTAAACAAGTAAAGCTAACTCATAAAATGCAAGCATCTATTTATGCAAAAAATATTGAAGTTGACGGAGTAAAACCAGAAATATCAATGATTATTGCATGGGGAAATGAAAAAAATAAGTGTGGCTATGCTCATTCTATTGTTGACAATTCAGAAATAGAGAGATACTATCTTGCATCTAAACACTTAAAAGCAGTCTTGGATATAGCCGAATGTCCAGTAAACGAATCTAAATTCAAATAGGAGTAATAACAATGAGAAGGTACTATGGTAATTCAATACAACTTAATAGGCAAAAGTTAAGTAAATACATTGGGTCAAATGATCCACAGGTAAGTGAAATGATGGAAAGTAATCTTGCAATGGAAGGTAACAGCCACAATGCAAAAACATATATTGAATGGTGCGTAAAAGACGCACAGCGTATTGGAGATTCAGCATATGTTGTTGAAGATGATATTGATGGTGTTGATTTCTGTTGTATCATGAGGAAGGTAGGAAATGGATAAACCAAATTATTATGCAATTATAACAGCGGAGGTAAGGTATGATGAAACTCTTTCAGCAAATGAAAAGCTTTTGTTCGGGGAAATTACGGCACTTAGTAATGCTACGGGGGAATGTTGGGCAAGTAATTCTTACTTTTCTAATCTTTATAACCGGGACAATCGTACTATTAGGCGTTGGATTTCTAATCTTGTGGATACAGGCTATATTAATTCTAGCCTCATTTACAAACAGGGAACCAAAGAGGTTGACAAAAGAATATTAACAGTAGGGGCAAAAGTGTCTGTAACCCCGGGGCAAAAGTGTCCATCGGGTGAGGGCAAAAATGTCCTATATAATAATACAAGAAAGAATAATATAAAACTAACAGAGGAGTTTGATGAAGTTTGGGTTTTATATGGACGTAAAGGTAATAAGCAATCAGCTTTACGTTATTGGCTTAAACTAAGTGATAAAGATCGAACAGCAATAAAAGCTGCAATTCCAAGTTACTTAGAAACTCGCGAACGAAAGTACCGCAAAGATTTTAGTGGATGGATAAATCCTACTAATCGTATGTGGGAAGATGAATTAGAAACAGATGAAGTAAAACCATTGGAGATTGGATGAAACAAAGACCTTGGAGTGATGAAGGTGAAAGAGGAGTATTAGGTTCTTGCTTACTTGATGTTTCAATTATTGGCAACCTAACAGTACAACCAGATGATTTTTATGATAAGCGTAATGCTATTTTATGGAAATCATTACGGGATCAATACGCTGAGGGTAAAGCAATGGATGCTATTACCATTGGTAACTATCTAAAAGAATCCAATCAGTTAGATAAAATTGGTGGGTATGATAGATTGGTTGAGTTACAGGATTCCACATTAGTTTCAGCGCACTCACAGCATTATGAGAAGATGGTCTTAGAAGCTTCACAATTAAGGCGTGAGATCAATGTACTTGAAAATGGGTTAGCATATGCCTATAATGGAGATAGTTGCTCAGAGGACGTTATAAGCGCATTAATTAAAGAATCAGAAACCACTACAAAAGATAAGGATATGGATGTAATGGCTGATGAATGGATCGAGCAATGTGCATCCGGTAACGTAGGTCATTTTAATTGGTGGTGTCCAGAGTGGACTTCCCATCTAGGAAAGATGTCTAGTGATCTAATGATATTACACGCTCCTAGATCAACTGGTAAGACTGCGCTTATGTTGCAATGGATAACAGAATCTCATAGGAATGATCAACGAACACCAATGGCATCTATCGAAATGTTAAAGAAAGAATTGGTTCCTAGGTTTTTAGCTAATATTGGTAAAGTAAATACTTTTACTATGCGTACAAGAGGTTTTATTACCGATGATGAACGCTCTCGGGCAAGTAACGCTAATAAAGAATTGAAGCTGTTGCAGCTTTGTATTCGCGACAAAGGTATGACCATTGAAGATATTAGAGCATGGGCGGTTTCAGAATCTAGAAACGGAGCTGATGCAATCTTTATTGATAACCTGCTATCTATATCAGATGGAGGTACTAAGTATGATAGTAAAACTATTATGTATGATGACTTTATTAGAAAGTTTCGAGACCTACGAGACCTGCTAAAGATTCCAATCATTATCTTAGCCCACCCTAACGAATCTGGTCAGGTAGCTTGGAGTAGAGATGTAGAAAACTTTGCTGATATAATTATGTTCATGCACAACGTCCCGGACGAAGGATTAAAAATTCAAGGCACTACAATTAAAAAAGATTTTGATCTGAATAAACACGTTGTAGGAGTCTTTCAAAAGAACCGACAAGGTATTAGCCCAATAGCTTCATTAGATTTTGAAGGAGACTATCAATCATTTAACCATGTTAGATGGGAAAATTAATTTAAAAAAGAGCTTGCAATTTAATATAGATAACAGTATAAACAAGGTACTTCGTTAAACAATAAGGAGAAGGTATGGAACAAGAAAATCCAGTAAGTAAAATCCTTTCATGGAAAGGTGGAGAAGATAACAAAGGAATGTGGAAGGTCTACGATAGAGTAGAAAAACAAGCATCCACTATTAAAAGCGCAATGAAAATTGCAATCATCGACCAGAAGAATACAGTTGCTGGTTGGATAGATGATAAACAAGTAACAGCTAACGAGGTAGCTAATCTTAAAAAAGAAGAACTATCAGTTGTTAAATGGTCAGGCGGTGAAGCTCAGGATGTAATCAAAGGTTATTACAGCGATATTAAAGATACACTTAAAGCAAAGGGTATTAAGTTTCGCAAGGTAGCTTATGGATTAGTAACGGAGGGTAGTGATGAAATCGTGGGTGACTTGGTTCGTCTTGATCTTGAAGGTTGTGCAAACGGGGCTTGGATTAATGCGTCAATTAAAACAGGTCAAGGCGTTTCTTTTGAGGAAGATGGGAACTTCAAAAAAATCGGAAGTATTAAATTTTACGAACCTAAAATTGATAAATTCGAAATTGAAACAGATGATCTACCGGCTTGCAAAATGATGTTGGAAGAGTTAAATACTTTTCGAGATTCATTTAATAAAGAAGAAGAGACAGAAGAAATCCCCTTCTAATGCCTCTTGCCCACAACAGGACGTGGTACACTAAAAAGCTCGTTGAGAAGGCGAAGCGATGTGTCAAGTTGCGTGATGATTATACCTGCCAGTACAGCGGACAAGTTGTATCAG
>CAACVD010000113.1_pt1 | contig 33464 bp, 53 predicted proteins | sample 2381771 | NCBI WGS metagenome assembly CAACVD01 (sample SAMEA5211965, study PRJEB30684) | marine metagenome | biome: Marine; feature: Epipelagic; material: Water | collected 2015-10-15 | depth 15 m
CTGTGTAAACTGAAGACTCTTAAGTAAAACTGCATTGAGTCCAGTAATATCAAAATGCCCTGGTTCATATACTCTAATACGACCATCTTCAGGAAGAGTTACTATGAATCCATCCTTTCTTCTAATTGTTGGTGATGGAACACCATTCTCCTGTGCATATCGCAGAACTTCAATAGTTCTCTGAATGTCTGCAGGTGTTGTTTTTGGTTTAGGAGCATCAACTGGATCAGGAACAAATTTCTCAGGAGCAGTAACAGGATCACCTGGACGAGTGATCGTAGGAATAGGAGCTTCTTGCTCCATAGGATCATAATTAGGATCTAATTCCTTTCTTCTTTCTGTAAGTTGTTCAATAAGCTCTTCAACCTGTTCTTGTGACAGATTAGGTTGCTGAGCAGGCGTCATTGGAGTTGTCGCCCTTACAGGTGTCTCCTCATCCTGCTTTGTGTCCGCTGTTGCCGCCGCGCCTGCAGCACCAGCAGCACCTGCTGCGCCAGCACCGCCACCGCCGCCCTTAGGATCACGACCCTTTCTGCGACGACGACCACCAAATGGAAATCCAAATCCGCCAGGACCCTTTTTAATTGAATTTGCTCCGCCTGGATCATCAGGGTTTTCAAAATCAACAGTCTTATCTAATAGATACTCTTCAAATGTATTCTGATATAATTCTCTCTTACGCTCAAATAATTCCTTCTCTGTAATAATCTGCAGTTTCTGAAGTTTGACTACATCCTTCATCAACTTCTCAGTCGCAGTCATCTTAGCTTCAATCGCCTTAAGATGACCCTGAATAGTTTTATTCTGTACAGGAGGAATCTTGATGTTTTGAATCTTAGGAAGATCCAGAGTTGCAGCAGAAGGCATCTCTGCCATCCCAACAACTTGATCGGGAGTAACTGGAGGATTAACTGCCTTTACAACAATTTTAGGATCTGGACTAGGATCTAACCCAGGATTATTATAACGAGGATTACCAGGAGCCTGAGGAACCTTCTGGTTTCCTCCCATGGGAGTTTTAGGTTCTGGTTTCCCTGATTGATTTTGATTGCTGGGTGACTCTCTAGGTGTCATTACTGTTGTGCGGCTCTGCGTGCGTTTTCTTTTTCAATGAATTCAACTAACAGACTCACATAAACATCCCGCTCCCACGGCATCATATTTTCAATCTCTGTCAAGCTATATTTATGATGCTGCATGAGATTAAAATTGAGACGATAATAGTTCTCCAGATTATTCTGGAAAACTGCTAGGCGAAAAAATTTGCCAGTCCCTCAATTGTTACATCAGACTTCACACCAGTCTTGGGATTGGTCACTTCTACAGTATGAGACAACTTAGGCATCGTTGCAAAGAATGACTGAAGTTTCTGATATTGCTTAGAATTCAACTGCTCAACAAATTCCTCAAGTTCTTTCTTTGTAGAATCTGCTGCTTCCCATGTCTCTTCATCATTGTAGATAGTATCAATGCATTCAACAGCATATTCAAATGTGCTATCAATAAGACTTTTCTTGTCATCAGGTTTCTTTTCCATGATGTATTTCATCGTGGGATACTTCATCTTAATGAAATACCCATTCTCAAGATCAATAGTATCTGTATGACCCTTGTCCTTGATTACTTGAATGTCATCAATATTGATCTCAACCTCTGCCTGTGTCTCACCATCATCAGGACATGTGATAGCGAACTCAAGAATCTCACCAACAGACTTGGCACGAACATTGAGGAAGATATACTCAACATCAAATGTAGAGAGACTATCTAAATCAATCTTTGTTTGAATACAATTACCAATAATCTGAATAATAGCATCTGTAACTTCTTCCTGATTTTCAGACTCCAATGCAAGGAGAAGAATTTTTTCTTCTCGGACTACAAATGGTCTATACTTTACTTTTCTTCCTGTAGATGGGATTTTCAACTCATGAACGGGAGTGTTAATCTGAGGTAATGACATAGTTCAAAAAATAATTAGAATTCTGCTCCTTTTTGATCGTAGAAGATCACGACATGCTTTTCGTATCTAAACGATACTCTCAATTTATTTAGTGTGCTAGCACCATACGCTAATGGCACACTTTCAATACTATAAGGATATGCTCTTATCATATCATAATAGCATGAATTTTCTCCAGATGGATCAGTTCTATTTTTATAAGTTTTTTGTACTCTAATATTAGTACAGCACATCTCATTATAATAACGAAGTCCCACAGTATTAGTAATTGTTATTCTTCTATCTCTCTCTGCTGGAAGAATTTCACCACTTCCCGCTGTTGCATTCATACTAACTTCTGGGAACATACCACCCATCCATGCCTCAAAGAATTTTTGAGGATTCAACTGATTGGTCTGAATAAAACTCAAACGAATATCATTATAAAGTTTAGCATGAGGATATTGAATTAGTCTACCACCATATACACCATCAATCTCATTGGTAGCAGCAAATGTTCCTGGTAATGATGCTTCATCACACAAAAACATCATATCACTATATGCACCATCACTACTAGATGATGGGTTGAACCCATAATACTTTAATCTACTCAAAATATCAGAATTAAGAGTATCATCAAAGGTAAAATTTACCTCATACTCATTAGAATATGATCCACCTCTGTCAGTATTAAATATCCCCCTCAGTCTAGATATAGACATTAACTCTAAATAGAAGTACTTGTTGTAATTATATTTATGGCGTATTCTGGCAAGTTCCGACCAAAGAATCCAAGGAAATACAAAGGTGATCCGAGACTAGTAATATACAGATCATTATGGGAACTTAAATTCATGAAATGGTGTGATGATCATGATCATGTGCTTGAGTGGGGTAGTGAAGAAATCGTTGTTCCTTATCGTTCTCCCTTAGATGGTAGGATTCACCGATACTTTGTTGATTTTTACATCAAAATCCGAAACAAAAACAATACTATCAAGAAATACTTAATTGAAGTCAAACCGAAGAAACAAACATTACAACCTAAAGTACCCAAACGCAAAACACCACGATATTTAAGTGAAGTTTCTACCTATGTCGTCAATCAAGCGAAATGGGAAGCAGCAAGAGAGTGGTGTGCAGACAGAAGACTAGAATTTCTCATACTCACAGAGGAGCACTTAAATGTCTAAGGGATTTGCAAATACCAGAAAAGTAGGTGGTCTGGAGAGACACATTACAACACAATCTCGCGGTCAGAAGAAAAGTAGAGAGTGGTATCGTAGAGAAGTTTTTGAGTACCTCTATGATAATATGACAGATGAAGTAGAACCAGAAAAGTTATATTATTACGAATATGACCCAAAATTTAAAGCACAGATGGACAGATACGACATTTATCCTCTAGTTTATGCATTTGATCGTGCTAAGGATAATTTTTTAGGGTCTAATATACACTATCTGCGCGACAGGGAAAAAGGTCCCTATGCTCTTGCTCTCCTAAATAAAAAAGCAAGGATTATTGAGAAGACCATTCACCGATACATCTTCAAACAAGCAGATCATTTATTCTTTGAAGTTCAGGAAGAAGATTGGGAATTTATCGCTACTCTCCCGATTCATAAATTTATAGAAAACTAATGCCAGGCGCTACACAACGTTATCCAGCAGATTTTGCAGTCAATGGTCCTTCAGTGGATTATATTGAGATGCAATTTATTAGAAGAAATTATGAGGTGAAAAAAGTAGAATATAAACCAGATTACACCTTAGGAAAAATTTTAATTAATGTTCCTCAAAAGGTAACGGAAGCGATCTCACAGCAGTTCAATCAATCTGCACTCGGTGAATTAGGAAGATTTCTTGCAGGGAGATCAAATGCTGCTGGTGCTGTCGGAGATGCACTCAGAAGAACTGCTGAAAACTTTTTATTGGATAAGTCTACTGAAGTTGCTAATAAATTAGGTGCTACAAACCTTTCTGCTTCTGGATTACTTTCAGCAACTACTGGTGTTGTATTCAATCCAAATCTTGAAGTTCTTTATGAAGGACCAGATTTCAGAACGTTTAATTTTCAGTTCAATCTATTTACGAAATCCAAAGAGGACGCACAATCAATCTTCAACATCGTAGAAATCTTAAGAATAGCAAGTTTACCCACTAGGAGTGGTAAAATTAATTCAAAAGCATTGGCAGATACATTCCTAGACACTGCTGCTATTCAAGGAACTGTTGCTGGTATAAATTTAGCTGGCGAAACTCTTAAAGGTGCATTAGCAGGAAAACTTGATCCTAAAAGAAGTGCAATCGGCGGAGCAGGAACTGGATTATTAACTGGTCTTGGTGGGTTTTTAAATCCAGGGGCAACTGCTGCAGGAGCAGGTTTGACTGCTGGAGAAGTACTGTTCAACTCTGGCGATAGATTTATTACACAACCACCTTTCATCTTACTGAGATACATGAGAGGAGCAGATGAGCATCCTTTCATCAGACCATTGCTACCTGCTGCTATTAATCAAATTAACTTTGATTTCACTCCAACTGGTAACTATACTACAGTAGGTGAATTTAATGCTGACCCAAAAGCAACCACTGTTGGGGTTACAATTACCATGCAACTTACTGAAGTGACAAATCTATTTGGTGATAAGTTATTTCAAGATAGAGCACCAGGAGTCTTATAAAAATGCCAGGATTTTTCTCATACTTACCAAAAATAGAATATACTCCGACTAGAACTCAGTTCCAGTTTACTAACCAAGATTTCGTAGTCGCTGCAAATATCTTTAAAGGTCTATCCTTAGATAATTCTGCATATGCTACAGATTTATTTACTGAGTTGCAACTAAAAGATGGTATCAGACCAGATCAGGTTTCTGAGGCAGTTTACGGTGATCCCAACTATGACTGGGTTATTTTACTGACTAACAAGATCGTTGACCTTAAAAATGACTGGCCATTAAGTTCTGCAGAGTTTGAACATTTTATCCACAAGGAATATGAAAATCCACATACAGTAAAGCACTACCTTACCAAAGAAGTCAAAAATGACATTGGTGAGGTAGTGCTTCCTGCTGGATTAGAAGTATATTACGATCCCAGCGATCCAGATTCGTTTGAAATTACTTATATCAAGTCATATAACCCATTTGTAGAAGAAACTGAAAATGGTTTAGTGTTACTAACATCAATCAGTCATTATCAATGGGAACAGGAACGTAATGAAAAGAGAAGATTTCTACAAATATTAAAACCCACTTATCTTGAAACCTTTATCAAGATTTTCAAAACATCAGCACAATACAATAAAGCTACTGCTGAATCTTCTGAGGTCAAGAAAACATTAAATAAAACTGATATCTTTAATAACATCACTCTATGATTTTAGAAGAAGCGTGTTACTCCTTAAAACTAGAATGTGCCCTACGAGATTTGGGCTTTGTTGACATCGGATGGAAATGCGTAGCACATGCAGGTATATTCTTCGTACAACCAGTAGGGATCCCAGATAACCCCGAAGGGGATCTTCTGGGATTTTCTTTAACCATACCTAATAGAAGAACTTATCAAAGGTATAGATTAGTATCTACTGCTAAGAGAGCATTAGATATTGCTCAGGGAGTCTGAAGAGTATCAACGGCAGCGAGTGCCTTTTGACGAAGTTCTTCAGGAAGAGGAACATATCCAAGACTGTCTGCCTTCTGTTGCTGAGTAGGTGTCAGCATCCAGCGGAGGGTGTCTTTGACATCACCATTCTTTTCATACTCAGGATATGCCAGGATCCAGGTCAAGGAGACGATAGGATAGGCATTTTCACCAGCAGGATTAGCATCAGCACCACGGAGTTGATCATCCAGGATGATCTTACCGAGACCAGCAGAAGCGGTTGAAGCAGATGCCTTCACGAAGTTACCAGCACGGTTCTGAAGAGCGGGTTGCTCAAGTTTACCGTTCTGAACATAACCATAGTTGACATAACCGATAGAACCAGGAGTATTCTGAATCTGAGCAGCAACACCAGAGTTACCTTTGGCACCAACGCCAACAGGCCACTTAACTGCTTTACCAGTTCCTACAGTCTTCTTCCACTCAGGAGAGAACGCTGACAGAGAGTTCGTGAAACCCTTGGTAGTGCCACTTCCATCGGAACGATGGACTGTGCGAATAACACCATCAGCACAACCGAAGTAAGACCAGTTAGTAATCTTGCCAAGGAAAACATCTGCCAGATCTGTTTGAGTCATCTTCAGATCACAACCAGGATTATTGTAAGCAGGAACAATAGCACCACCAGTCATGGGGATGTGTACCATACCTTCATCAGGTTGCTTAGAGTCACTCACAGCACCATCGCTGGCACCGAAGTCAACAGTCTTTGCTTTGAATTGGCGGACACCAGCACCAGAACCAACTGCCTGATAATTAACTTTATTGCCCGTGGCTTTGTTATAGTCCTGCAGCATATTATTATACAGCATAGCAGGGAAGGAAGCACCAGCACCATTCAATTCAAATGGTGCTTTTTGACTAACTTTTGTAGAAGTTTCGGGGGCGGAACCAGTTTCGGGGGCGGAACCACATGCCACCACCAGGGGTGCTGCCACCAGGGCAGCAGCGATTGCTTTGAGTTTCATTGTTTATTACCTTCAGAACTTGTACTTAGTACCGACTTCAAATTTCCAATCGCGAGCTGAATCCTCACCCCACTTGTGCTCAAATTTTGCTTTAGCAGAGAACGATTCAGTGATGGGAATTGACGCTCCAACTTCGGCAACAGTGAAATTATCGCCATCAAAAATTTCAGTGCCATCGTCTGCAGAAAGACCAGTACCAACTTCAACATAAGGTTTGATGCCATTATCAAGTTTCGTGGCATAACCAACGCGAGCTTGATGTACTGTTTTGCCGTATCCATCCTCATCTCCTTTAAATTCGGATTTTGTGGAAACATAAGGACCAGCGAAAGCAGGTGTCGCCAGTGCAGTCAGTGCCAGTGCGGCAAGTGCTTGAGTTTTCATATGAATTCTTTGTAAATTTACAAGTTTGTCGTAACGACTCAATCATATTAGCATGAATTGATCTGTGTGTCGTTAAATGTAGGTTAAGGTCATCTCAAATTAGACAAACCTTTGTATATAGAGGATTTTAACAAAGATTTAACTCTTTGCGTGAGAGATCACTAAAAAACCCTACAGACAAAAAAATACCCCGAATTTTTTTTCGGGGTTTTTCGGAAATAAAAGTTGATTTTGGTCAGGACTCTTCATCCTTCTTGTTAAAACCAAAGGGTCCTTCTTTCTCCTCAAGTTTCAGTCGCATTGCAACTGTACCGATGGACTCAAGAATTTTCAAGATGTCCTCTGCTTTAGCACCTTCACCAAGTTCTTTGGCGACGTACCAATACTTAGGCCAGAAGGTTTCTCCTGCCTTCTCATAGTCTTCAACGGTCAGTAGTTTCATAGATCTTTCTCCATAGATTTAATTTGTGCTTCTAAGTCGCGAAGAATTTTTTCGCGAGTATAAGTACCACTTTCTTCACGACGAAGATTCATCTCTGTCTCTACTTTTTTAGTAATAGATGCGTGACGCATGTGCTCACTTGGATGTGCCATCATACTTTTGGTTTGATCCATACAAAACTTGAGTTGCATGAGTTCAATATCATCAAATTCAATCACAGGTCTTCCTCCTTATAATTTTTTACTTTCATTCTTCCTCAGCAAGGCGAGCAAAGTAGGAAAGGGTATCATCATCGTCAGTCGTAGGAGCAGGACGTGATGCAGCAGTCGGTTGAAGGTTGTTCAGTTCTTCCTTCATGGCAGTAGGCATGGGACGGGAAGGAGCATTGAACTTAGGTGCTCCCATGATGTCAGCATCATTAAAACCACCACGTCCTTCGGACTCATCTTCCAGAGTCTCACGATCAAACTTCTGCTTCTGACCACGACCCAGGACAACATTCAGACGAGAGTCAAGTTCCTCATATGACTTAAAGTTCTTAGCATCCATGAATTCATTCAGGGAGTGCTGTGACTTCCAAACCTTCTCAAGTTCATCATCAGTCATGTCCTCAAGGATAGAAGGTGCAGCGAAGTCAGACTTATCGTAGTTCCAATAACCATCCTTCTTCTGCAGTTTCAGTTTGAAGTTAGCACCTTGCCACAGATCAAACGGATTGATAGGAGTCTCATCTTGGAACTCAGGTTGCATTGCTGCCTGAATCTTGTCAAAGATCTTCTTACCAAACTTATAGAGGAAGACCTTACCTTCGTTAGAGGGATTAGAAGGGTCACTCACAACGTAGATGTTGGAGTAGTAGGAGAGTTTACGCTTCTGCTTACGAGCGATCTCCTTGTCGCTATCAAGACCACTGTTCCACAGTGTACGGTTCAGTTCCGACACGGGATCTTTCTTACCCAGAGTGGTCAGGGAGTTCTCAATATACCATCCACCAGGACCCTGAAAACCATGTGACCAAACCTTTGCCCATGGCAGTTCTTCGCCGTCAGGTGCAGGCAGGAAACGGATTACCGCAAAACCGTTGCCAGACTTGTCCATCTCGGGTTTCCAGAAACGATCATCACTGCTACCACCAGTAGCTTGGAGCTTGTCAATCTCCTTGGTCAGACGATCAAAACCAAACTTGGAGCTGTTCTTAAGATCAGCAAAAGACATTTGTATTACCTCGGATTAGTTGTGTGTGTTGTATTCGTTGGATTGCGATGACCCAACTGGATCATCATAACCTATTTAGAGTTCTCCGTCAAGCACTTGCTGGCGGACATTTTCCATGTTGTCACGGAACTTGTCATAGATGTCCAGCATGTTGAGACCATCGGCGTCCATACCGAGTCTCCTCGCGGCGTCACGGAACTCTTGCTTGAGACGCACCGCCATTGGATCGTCAGACAGATTCAGTCTCATGTAGAAGACCTTCTGCCTTTCAATCAAGTCCAGCATAGCATCAAAGAAGTCAATTCGGTCGTCCGTCTCCATTAGAGGAATGAACGGCAACCGATTGACGATCTCTTGCTGCTTGAGGTTGATCTCCTCAGCTTCTTTTTGTACTATTTCTGATTCAAAGAAAGACATTGGTGATCTAATACTTTTTCCTTTAAAGTTCCCTTATATTTAACAGTGTCCACAGATACGAATGGAGTGTACTTCATGACGGTTCTCCTCACGTCAGACCAAACAATAGTTTCCACAATCTTCTTATCAAACTGTGGTATAAAGTTTAGGATCTGATTTAAAATAACAAAAGTTTCCATAGATATCTGCTTACCCAAAAGAAACTTCACCAGTGGTGGATGAGTCTCAGTCACCTTAAATAGATGATCAAACTGATCAACCTCCTTCAACAAAAAGTCTACTTCCTCACTAAAAGTATAATGAAGACTCTCCATACGCTTCTTCCATGCTCTGTAGTTGTCATCCCCGTCTGATCTAACCATGTTACCGATCCAACCAGAAGAGTCAGCAACAAAATTTGCTACAAAGTATGGGAGGATTTCATCATCCTTCTTACGATTCGTAAGTTTTTTGAAAAAATATCTGTCCTTTCTTTTCTCAAAGTTAGTCTCAGATACTCTAGTTTTACCGTTAAATTTGAAATAATCATAACTGTCGGTCGTGAAGTGTAACTTCAGTGCGACATACATTTTATAGGATTCAAATGCGGTCATCACTCTTTATCTTCAGTCCACCAACGTAGTAAATCAGATTCACTACTCTGAGGATCATAATCAAATGCAGTTTTATCATTTCTTCTACGATAATCTATGAATGTAGTGATAGCATATCTCCCATTACCACTATAATAATCATCATCTTCAATTTTTACAGTACGAACACCATGTGCGATATAAGCTGGAATAACAATTAAAGTATTGTCATTACATGGAAACTCATAATTATCAAATTCCTCAAAGAATAATTCACCTCCAGTAAATTTCTTAGGGTGTTTATGATGATAGGAGAAAGCTATGTATGCAAATGGGTTATCTGCATGTGTTTCATATCCCTCATTATTATGATAATACCTAATTTTTGAATACCGTTCGGTGGGTGTGGGAATTTGATATAAACTATAATGAGATTCTTTCCATTCTTTCAAATGTGGTTTCAATCTGTTAAAAACATCATCTTCTAAAGTTAATATATTTGACCATCTTCTTGCTTTCCCCCGAAGGACTCCACTTAAAGGAAATGCTAAAGCATTACTTTTATCAGTTCCTGTTTTATTTTCAGCAGCTCCATAATCTTTTGGGAACATTAATTTTCCTGGTTTGGTAAAGAAGTTAAGTTCTTCCCAGACAAGTTCTAACTCATCTTTTTCATATAAATCTTCCACAATTAAATGCGGAAATGGTTCTGTCAGAATTTGCGCTTTCATAAAATTAATCGTGCTTTTGATGATCGTTTCATGAAGTTCAGACGCTGAGCATCATACTTCAGTTTTTCTTTCAGGGGTTTAGAAATTAATTTTGATACTGTCTCTATCTCAATGTTATTCTCATTGCAATAGTGGACGACACATTCAATGTAATTCATTGAACCATTACTGATCTTCATCAGATTCTCAATTTCCATAGAGAACTTTGAAGCAGTCATGAATTTCTTTTCTAAAATGTCATTAAGGTTTTCCTCAGACATTAGCAAACTTTTCTCCCTTGTGATAGTTAACAAACTCATTAATGTACTGCTCCAGTAGTTCCATATAGTACATTTTATCATACTTTTCAAACAATTGCACTTCTCCGTCCTCACATGCTTGAATGATCACAAGTTTTTCTACTTCAATACCTGTAAGATCGTAATATAGAGCACCATAGGCAGCACATTGAACAAAATAATGTTCAATCCACTTCTCAGGTTTCTGCTTACGAGAAGTTTTAAAGTCTACAATTGCCAGCTCCCCTTTGTATTCCGCGATGCAATCAACACGACCAGCGAGTCCAAAATACTCACTGTACAGGGGTGCTTCTAGAGCGTGTATATTATTTATGTCGTTCAAATAAGGGAGTGCCTCTTCAAACAACTGCCAAGGTTTTGACATCTGTTCCATAAGATCCTTAGGTTTTACCTCAAGGTTATTGAGATGATCCTCAGCATACTTATGGAACTTAGTACCGCGAGTCGTACCTTGTTTAGAGATACGATCTGCCTCAACATCACCAACACGTTTACGCCATTCCGCAATGCTCTTACGAGATTTCATTGAGGTGATTGATGTAATAGATGGTAGTTTCTTACCACTCGGCGTGGTATAAAACCTTACGCCGTTAACAGTGGTAGGTTCAGGGAGTTCACTTAAGGAATGACCAACATGGGCAAACATATTAAAGACCGAGATTCATTTTGCTTACAAGGTAGGACTTCACAAGTCCAGAACGGACAATATCATCAACACCAAACTCAATAGAACTAAACTCCTGCATATTCTCAAGGATCTTCATGAAATCAATGATGCCATTCTTCTCATGCTGTTTCACAAGGTCGGTCTGAACAACATCACCACAGAACATGATCTTAGTATTTTCACCGACACGGGTGATGATTGAATCAAGTTCATGGAAGTTCAGGTTCTGTGCTTCATCAATCAACAGAATGGCATTATCAAATGTAGTACCGCGAATGAATGATGTAGACCAGAACGATACAGTACCCTGTGCTTTCAAGTTAGTATACAAGAGTTCAAATGAATTATCATCTGGCATCTTGAACATGTATTTCACCATGTTCTTGTATGGAATCTGGTAGAGCGAAGATTTATCTTCATGATCTCCAGGAAGGAAACCGATCTCGCGTGTAGCGACCAGAGACCTGACAATATAGATCTTTTCATAGGGAGAGTTCTGATCTAATACATCCCGCAATGCCAGGTAAAGTGCAATAAAAGTCTTGCCCGTACCAGCAGCACCATAAGCAAAGATGTTTTGATCCATGCCATAGTCATGAAAGAACTTTTCCTGGTTCTCTGTCAGTGGCTCAATAACTTTTAGATAATCGTTATTAATAGGTTTCTTTCTTTTCATGTGCTTGTTAGACATCCCGAAAGGAACAGGATTTGAAGTTGTGTTTCTTTTTCTTGGCATGTATTTAAATCAAGTATAACGGGAGAGATTTGCGTTAGGGTGACGTGATTGCACTTTCTGCATCACCTCCTTGAACCCCTGTGATTGTTTAGGTTCACCATATATTGTACCACCAAATGCTGCTTGTGACCAGTCCTTGTCCCAATCAGGGTTATCCTTTCTCCACTGTTCATACTCAGAGATTGACATCTTGAGTTCCAGTTGATCTCCGTTCTTCAAATTTTTAACGTTGTATGTCGGCATGTTTATAATGTCGGTTAAGTATCTATATCAAACCCAATCTGGTTTGCGGGATGGGTCACGAAGATAATTAAATGCAACCCAAGGTTTGCTGCTAATGTACATTTTGTAAGCAGTAATAGTGTCAATGCTTGTGTCATATTTAAACTCATCGGGCATAGCTCTCACAAAGGGCGTTGTATGCTTCCCTGAGCGTCCTTGAGGGTCCGCAGTAGGAAGAATATCTTTTGCTACTAGAAGGGTGTTGTAGCAGGTATGAACCTTCCCATAGCGGTTCTTATATTCCTCACACAAGGCAAGACCATGAGCAAGTAACCACTGCCAGTTGGTAACAAACTCATTCGCCCATTTAGTACAAGGATGATTACGAAAAGCACCCTTCTCAGTAGCATAGGGTTGACCATCTGCTCTAGGAAGAGTGCCGAATCCATGACCCCATTTGTCAGAACATACAATGGATAGCATCTGACAAGTCTCTAAAGGCATTTTTACAATGTGCTTGTCAGGCAATACCACAGCAGACTGCCATGGACTAGGGTCAGTTACAAAAATGTTCATAGCAATTTAGACATAGAAATAACTAGGAGGAACGTTAACATTATAACAACATCCCATGACTTAGTTTTAATAAAGTAAGGAATTGAAATTAAGTCTGCAATGAAGTTGATGAATACACCCCAGTACAAGTTAACATGAAGGATAATAAAATAAGCAGCAATTACACCGATGCTACCAAGAATCCTCATACGGACAATGTTCACCATTCTAATGCTTCTGCTACCGTAGGAAACTGCTCTTTAAAGATAGCACGGGCACCCTCAGCAAGCAACATGTGTTCTTTCTGAGTACCATGTGCAGACCTCAGATCAATATAATGGATCCATGATCTTACTGATCCCGACATGTACATTTTGGTGGGTACACAGAGGGGAAGCACATTTCTTGCACACTCCTTTGCCACGCCACGCTTTAACATCTGCTCATAGAGTGCCATAGAAGAATCAAACAAAGTTTGCATCTGCAACTCTAGATTCTGCACTTCAAAAGGGTCTAGGTCATCAATAGAGTTTTGACGATTCTTAGTATCCTGACGACGAAGTTCAGGCAAAGGAATATTATCAAAACCCAGTAAAGATGAGTCAGCATACCGCTGGGAAAACTCCTGATATGTGAAGCTACGATGACGTAAAATTTGAGCTGCGATTGCCCTTGTAGTATTGATCTCAAGAGTCATGAATGCCTGTTCAAAGATTGACCAGTGCTGATGCTTAATACAATAGCGGAGCAGTCCAGCATACTTCTCATTGTCCTGATTAGAAGGGTTGCTTACGCGAGCACAGTATGCCATGTGTTGTTCGGCATCAGGAGTAACTGAGATAAGCTTTACTGTCATTCTGTTTCTGAAACACTACAGAGTTATTTTAGCAATAAAAAAGGAGGGCGTCAAGCCCTCCTCACATCAATCTGGATAACCATCATCGTCATCCGCTACTCCTAATCTATCGTCGTCTATATGCTTATAGAGATCTATATCTGAATATATTTCGCATTCTAACGCATCTACAAGTAATTTTAAGTTTTTAATTATTAACTTAAGCCTATCCCTGTCTACCTGCATGATACCTCCATACTAAAAAGGAAGGGTTTCCCCTCCCAACTATTTATTGACCTTCCAGTTTTGTTTGCCCCGCGACTTAAGATTAACCCACTTGGCATAATGTACACCACGATAAGTTAAAAACGCGAAGGTTTTATCTGGATCGTGTTTTTCTGGATCATATACTGGAAGATCATATTCAAATCTGATCTTCAGCATCTCTCCCCCCTACAGTTTTTGCAGGAGTAGGATCTCACCGTAAAGTAATGCGATGAATGCTGCACAACCTAGGGATGTTACTCCAACTAATTGTAGTGCTTGCATGACGATCACTTGGTGTAGGTGCGACCGCGATAGCAGAAAATGCCATGCACTTCTTCGCCTTGCTGCTTGCACTCATACTTCACACCACGATATGCGGCGTGCATGATTTGTGCGTCATGAAGACGAGATGCTTTCTCAATTTGCTTCTTGATGATTGTAAGTGTGTTCATTGTAGTGACTCCTAAAAGAATGGGTGAATTAACCTTCTCTGCTTACGCAGGATCCGTTTCCCGTTCCTTCAGTCGTTTGCGTCCTAATCTCTGAGACACCTCAGCGTCATGTGTCTACCAAACAAGTTTGATAGAAATCTTTCTTTATCGCGATCACTCATGTTGGATTCCATTACGGTCTCTGCAACTTCTCTGACCTGTAAACAGGTCATTTGAGGATCCCGATTAAGACTCGCCAATAGTGCTAACTCAATCATAGGATGAACGCTCCGTTCCGCGACTTACTTGCGTCCTAGACCAACGTTTGTTCACACTGACCTTCTACTTTAGATCTAAGATAACCCAGAAGATTATACTTTGACCTACGATCTAAGTTGTCATCCATAAGGATCTCAACTCTTCTCTGTAGAAACCTTTCACACGACATGTGCCACCCGTAGGGGTTGCCGTCATCATGATGGGCAAGGGTCAATGCCAGCAGAACGCTGATCATTGGATGAACGTATGGTAATTATACCATAATATTTAGTGGTTGACAACTGTATAACGTAATACAGTTTAATTATGTCGTAATGTTTTGAGATATTCCAGAATATTCTCACGGACCCACATCAGTTCATGATAGCATCTTTGATTATGAGCACACTGACGTAGAGCAGGATCTGGTTTGAGAACACTCTCAGTGAATAGATCTAGACCACGATTCCATTTTACTTCTTGAGATTCGCCGTCATTAATAACGTACTGATCTTTCATTTAATCATACCTCCCTGTTTCATGTGCTTTCATTTAATCATACCCCTCTGTTTCATGTGTTGCAGGGTTTCTTTAAGGTTACCAATATGCTCAGCACCAATAGATACCTGTGGATATGTAGCATCTGAACCAAACTCTTGTTCAAATGCACGTTGTGTAAAATGCTGATTCAAACGATACTCTAAAAATTCTCCACCCAAAGACTTGAGGAGTTGCGAAAGTCTCTCACACTCTTGACTGTCATTACTGTATATTACTGCTGTTTTCATTTTCTTTATATGTAATTATAATTCTTTTTGATGCATTACCTTTAGAATCAATGACATCTTGATAGTGAATTTCACCATTCAATATTTTACACACATTATCTAGTTGAGTTTTAACAGCAAATTTTCTAAAGTCGTCGTCAATCACGTTGCCTCCAATCATCAGGTTTATCTTGTTTGAACCAATCTACAATTTCATCTGCACCATCAAACCCCTTCTTGTAATTAGATGGGTCGGGGTCACCTAGTCCCATCTTATTCATAAAATCATCCATAGATCCCTCCTGGATGTCCTGAGCAGACTGACGACGTGCTTTATTCAACCAATCTCTAGCAGTGGTATGACGCTTGGCAAGTTTTTCTGCCCAAATCATATCATCAAGTTGTACTTCTTCTTTGTTAGCGATCTTCTTACAGATAAACTCCAATCGGAGTCTGTACTTAGTTGATAGCATGTTAGTCTCGTAGTTTAAGTTCTAGATCCTCAAGTTTATGATACTCAGCATGTGCCCGCTCTTGACGGTCACAAATGATGCTGAGGATATCATCCATAATGATATCATTCTCAACGTAGTCGTCAAGGTACTTATCTAATGCTTCTTTTAGGTATCTTTTACGATGCCACTCAGGTGAATAGGGTTTGTAGTCCATAATAAAATCATTTCTTAGGAATGTTATAAAGTTTTGGGTTAGCTCTACCCTCACACTGGGTAATGTTTTTTAAGTCATGACGATAGTGATCCCAATACCAGTCAAAAATCTCAGACTTCTTGGCTGACATAACTACATCAAATTTTGTCATGCCATCTTGAAGATATTCAATCAAAAATGCATTGGTTGGCAGAGTACGATCCTCTGCCACAGTAGGATCACAATCAGCAAAAAGTGTCTTCATGCAGTACGACCTCCCCAGTTAATTTGGGGAAATGCTTCAGAAACACATGCTTTAGTAATCTTATACTTTTTACCAAGTTGCTTATCCTTCACCAGACAGAGAACATTTGCTTCGTCCTTATGAAGACCTTCCAGCATTTGAATAAACATGTTTTCACGCCTGGACTGCTGGAGTCCATTGTTACCACCTTGCACAAAGTTATAAAGCAGTCGCGATTCCTTCTCTAGAACTGTGTGCTCAGTGCCAACGGGTGCTTCGTTAGCATTAAATGGAACCTCACCCGCTGGCAGTTCACTGATAACACTATCATCAAAGTTCCAAATGAGGAGCATACGAAGAGCGTCAGTATTATGTTGCTGAAGAAGTTCAATCTTCCTTGCTTTAGTTTTGGCGTTGCTTACTTTTTGTAGCACTTCAGAAATTAACAGTTTCATTTTAATAAATTAGTTGTGTTTAGTCTTCGTCATCATCATCAACGACAAAACGAACAGAATATAAGTCGGATGTAATTGGATTTCCGTTATCATCAATCATTTCTGGATGATCTGATAATCTGTTTGTGACAATAGAGTTTTCGTAATACTCTCTGCCCATCCAACCAAATCCAAATCCAACAGCACTGAACAGGAGGATTAAGAATCCTGAACAGAAAAGAGCTACTGAGATCATTTGCTTTCTCCCGACTTTAAACTTTTAGTGGAGAACCAAAGATCAAGGTGAAAGTTGTACTCCCGTCCCCATAACTTCAGAATTCTTTCGGAGGAAATTCTAAAATCAGGATCATGAGATCGCTTCCTCCTTGTCATTGTTTCTACACTCTTATTTAGTTTCATTTCCATAAAGATAATCTAGTGCGTCCTGCATGTTACCAACATACTTTCCATCAAAGTAAACTTGAGGGAAAATACATCGCTTCGCTACAGGGATGTCTGGTTCTAGTTCAAGATATTCAGAGAAGGACATACCCTCACCCTCACCTTCAACTAACCTACGAACCTTTACTTCAATGAAAGGAATAAAGGACTCCAACAATACAGTTTTAAGTGTGTCACAATACTTACAGTCATTGATGCTGTAGATTTTTACTTCCATGCTTTAATTCCTTATAGTAATCCAGAAGTTCATCATCGGACATATCATTGTAATATCCTCCGAAAAACTTTGCATTTAAAACAGATGGATTCTCATCGTATTCATCAAAAAGAACAAACTGAATCTTCTTAATTAAAGATGAACGGTCCATTGTAGAAACTGTATTGTGTTCCTATTTATTCTATCAGTCAGATGGTTTCTTGTCAAGGTTTGCTGCAATGACCACAGGATTCCTCAATGCATTCTTGAGTTCTTTTCCTGCACGATCCAATGCCGATTTTAAATTCTTAGGCATTGGTTTCTTATGTTCTGTTGGTTTGAATCCTTTACTCATAATTAATACGTTACATTAAATACACATACGTTTCTTACTTTTCCTGGTGATGGCAATCTTAGTGCATGATGATAAGAACCATCAAAACATATAATTTTACCTTTCTCTGGTGTAAACTCTTCTTTAACTTCAAAGTTGTTATCAAATACTATAGTATTACCATCACAATCATTTAAATATAAGATGATAACATAATGATCAACAACATTATCTACATGTGGATCTGTATATTCATATCCAGGAATATGATATGTAAGATTTAAACATGCTCTAATAGTTTCTTTATAGGGAAATTTTTGTTCATCAAGATATTTAAATATAATATCCTGAAAGTAATTAAACCAAGGAGAGTTTGGTTGTCCACCTCTACTCATCATGGTATGAGAAAACTGAGGGAATTTATCACTAGTTGAGTGTGGACACCAGTAGTAAGGGATGTTACCTCTAGGATCTACAGGTCCATTGGAAAATAATTCTGTGAATAAACTTATGTCTGTCATAGAAACCCTACAGGTAAAAAATTTGGGCGAATTTTTTTTGCCCGATTTTTGGAATTAAACTTTGATTTTGGTTTGGAACATCGTTTTAGAGACCGACATTGAATACACTAATCCTTCTAAGATTTCCTGGCGAAGGAGGTCTTAAGGAATGCAAATACTTTCCATTGAAGATAAGCATCTTACCAAACTCTGGTTCAACTTCATGCTTAATAGGTAGTGGATGATTCTCCCAGTCAATTTTTTCATGATGCAAAGTACCACCTTCAAGTTTGTATTCATGACCATTCACATAAATCTCATCGCCTCCTCCTTGCTCATGCTCAGCATCAAAGATAACAGTGTTACCATCAGACTCATTAAGATACAAAATAGTACTGTAATGAGTATCATAGTTATCTACATGTGGATCAAAGAATTCATAACCAGGAATATGATATGTCATGTTTAAACATGCTCTAATACATCCAGCATATTCTATACCCAAATCTTTAAGTGTGGTATGAACAATCCCATAGAAAAAATCAAAAAACTGTGATGATGGTCTATCATCTCGTCTACCAAACATGTTATGTGATAGTTGAGGAAATTTATTTGATGTTGTCTCTGGAGTGTAGTACCATGGAAGCAATCTTTTAGACTTAAGATTCTTGCACTCAATAAGATCATCACAAAATCTTTGAAGTCTATCAATATCTTTGATCTTAACTTCTAAAAAATCAATCATCAGAATAAACCTCGTCTCCAAACACTAGCGTATCTAATTTAGTATTGTAGCACAAATCAAGTGCATTTTCTTTATACCCTGCAATGGGTTTTCCACCAACATTCAATGATGTATTAAGGAGCATGGGAATACCAGTAAGAGATTCAAACTCCTCAATCAATGAGTAATATATTTCAAGATCTTGAGACACAGTTTGTGCCCTGCAAGTTCCATCTGCATGTGTGACTGGTGGATACAACTCTGTATCAATCATGTCCATAACATACAACATATAAGGTGATGGGTGTGGGAAATCAAAATACTTATGTGCTTTGTCTGCTAAAACTGATGCACCAAAGGGTCTAAAGAATTCCCTATGTTTTACTTTTGAGTTAATAATATCTTTTCCATTAGGAATAGATGGATTCATAAGAATACTTCTATTACCCAATGCTCTTGGTCCTACTTCACCATGACCCTGATACCACCCAACAATTTCACCTCGCGCTAATCTTTCTGCAGTTTGCTTGATTGTTGATTTACTTGGCAATGTACTTGGTGCTTCATCGTCCTGCCAGAACGGAAACCCAGTGCAATCAAATTCTTCCTGATCATAATACTTTCTAAGAAACTCTACAGCACCAAGAGATAATCCAGAGTCATTACAATGTGGAGGAATGTATAAGTTTGGTCTGGACTTTCTAATCTCAGTATTGATTACAGTATTCTGTGCAACACCACCACTGTATCCAATGATGTCATCTACCTCTGTAAATCTGTTGAAAGTATCTACATATACTTTCTCTGTAATACTATGTGCTTTAGCAACCCAGTCACAAATTTTCTGAAAGTCTTCTGACCTGTCAATGTTAACTGTGTCCCAAGGAAATGTATACCAGGCTTGGTGAAGGTTTGCTAAGTTAAAGAAACTTTTATTATAATTCGTTGGTTTGCCATAAGCTTTCATGCCCATCATTTTTCCAGCATGATCAAGAGGATTGCCAGTCATTTTAATTGCATTCCCAACAGCACTCATGCTCATGGCGACACTTTCAAACTGTTTATTATCTTCTACTTCATAACGATGAACAATTTTATCATCTTTAAATACAGAGAAGTTAATATTACCATCACCAAAACCATCAGAAACAATAGTAACTGTTGGTTTCACACCGAGTGGCCAAAGACTAAGTGCATGACAGTAGTGATGATCTACCCTAAAGATAGGACACTCAAAACCAAGAACTCTAAACAGTTTAATCTCAATAAAATTAAACAGATCAGACTCATTATATTTTAAATTAGTATGTGCAAATTGATCAATACTAATAGCAATAGCATCTACCTCAGCAGGATTCACATTCCATTTCTTAATGGTTTGAATCCATGTATTTAAATCACCAAGACCATGATGTTTTGTCTGATAGTTTCTTTCACAGTTAGTATATTTTACCTTCGCACCATCTGTGTAGGTGATATTAGAATCATGATCATCTAACCTAAGACCTATAAATTTCATACCTACAAAAAAAGAGGGTTGCTACACCCTCTAATTATAACAGTTTTAAAGTTGTTTGTCAAAGAGCATTACCACGGGGAAGAACTTCCTCGGGGAATACAAATTGTTCGTGTGGTTGATCAACTGGTGCCAACCAAGAACGCAGACCTTCATTCAAGAGAATGTTCTTCGTGTAGAAGGTTTCAAACTCTGGATCTTCTGCTGCTCTCAATTCTTGAGAAACAAAATCGTATGCACGAAGGTTGAGTGCGAGTCCGATAATTCCGATGGAAGATGTCCAGAGACCCATAACAGGAACAAACAGCATGAAAAAATGCAACCAACGCTTATTGCTAAACGCAATACCGAAAATCTGCGACCAAAAACGATTAGCCGTAACCATTGAGTAAGTCTCTTCTTCTTGGGTTGAGTCAAATGCCTTGAATGTGTTTGCTTGTTCACCATCTTCATACAATGTGTTCTCTACTGTAACACCATGAATAGCAGAAAGCAATGCTCCTCCTAGTATACCAGCAACTCCCATCATATGGAAGGGGTTGAGTGTCCAGTTATGAAATCCTTGTAGAAACAATAGGAAGCGAAAGATTGCCGCCACGCCAAAGCTCGGCGCAAAGAACCAACTGGATTGTCCAAGTGGGTAGATGAGAAATACAGAAGTAAATACGGCAATAGGACCTGAAAAAGCAATCGCATTGTAGGGACGGATTCCGATGAGACGTGCAAGTTCAAACTGTCGGAGCATGAAACCAATTAGAGCGAAAGCTCCGTGGAGCGCCACAAAATTCCAGAGTCCTCCAAGTTGGCACCACCTGACGAAATCTCCCTGAGACTCAGGACCCCAAAGTAGAAGAAGAGAATGACCCATAGCATCAGCAGGCGTTGACACAGCCGCTGTAAGGAAATTAGCACCCTCAAGGTAACTACTTGCGAGTCCGTGGGTGTACCAGCTTGTAACAAACGTTGTGCCAGTAAGCCAGCCACCAATTGCAAGATAAGCAGTGGGAAAAAGAAGAAGTCCAGACCAGCCCACAAAGACAAAGCGATCTCGTTTAAGCCAGTCATCCAGGATGTCAAACCATTCCCTCCTCGGTTGTTGTAATGTACTTGCTACCACTATTTAAATCCTCCATTAGATTTTTTATTTTTTTTGTTAGGAATATCTAACACTTCTACATGAGAAATGAATTGTGAAATAGTATTCCACCAGATCTCCTGCACTTCCTCCCAACATTCAACAATTTTAGTTTCACCACCATGATAATAAATTCTATAGTGATGTCTATCGTATGGTGCGTCAGAAGTTTGTGTGAAATACTTAGGATCTGACCTTTCAATTAGTTGAGTCATTTGCTGTAAGTATCATAACCTTTGGTATCATCACTCTTCTTAAGTTCAGCAGCGATTGCTTTTTCATCCTGTTGGATAGCAACCTCTTGACCTGCGATCTTAATATGATGAGGTTTCAATTCAGGGTTAGGTTGAGATGAAACTGTAGGATTGAGGGAACGATTCTTAATAACAATGAAAGCATCCTTGTTATACTTACGGGTTCCCTTTACAGGTTTCCATCGTGTGCCATCACCTTCAATCTCATAGACTTGTGAACCAGCAATCTCAAGTCCAATGTCATCAGAACGAACATCCCATCCGAGATCACTCATCGTCTGCCATAGGTCTTCTTGAGTGAAGCGATTGTCATTCATAACGTTTTCTTCTGGATCAAGTTTACCAATCATAATAGTACCACACAAAGTAGAGGGACAGCAACAGTTGAAATACCTATAAAAAACCCCCCCAGTATACTGAGGGGGTTAAAACTACCATCAATCATATCAACCGATGGAAGGAGCAGTGAGTGCCACAGGAGTAGACTCAGCAGCGGCAAGATCCAGAGGGAAGTTGTGTGCGTTACGCTCATGCATAACTTCCATTCCAAGACCAGCACGGTTAAGGACATCTGCCCAGGTGTTCAGAACACGACCTTGACCATCAATAATGGATTGATTGAAGTTAAATCCATTGAGGTTGAATGCCATGGTGCTGACGCCGAGGGCGGTAAACCAGATGCCCACGACTGGCCATGCTGCGAGGAAGAAATGCAGCGAGCGAGAATTGTTGAAAGAAGCATACTGGAAAATCAGACGACCGAAGTAACCGTGTGCGGCAACAATGTTGTAGGTCTCTTCCTCTTGACCGAACTTGTAACCGTAGTTCTGGGACTCAGTTTCGGTGGTTTCACGGACCAACGAAGAGGTAACCAAAGAACCGTGCATTGCACTGAACAGAGAACCACCGAACACACCTGCTACGCCGAGCATGTGGAAGGGGTGCATCAGGATGTTGTGTTCCGCTTGGAAAACCAACATGTAATTGAATGTGCCAGAGATACCAAGAGGCATAGCATCACTAAACGAACCCTGACCAAAGGGGTAGACCAGGAAGACTGCCGATGCGGCAGCGACGGGAGCGGAGTAAGCAACACAGATCCAAGGGCGCATACCCAGACGATAGGACAATTCCCACTCACGACCCATGTAGGCGTAGATGCCGATGAGGAAGTGGAAGACTACGAGTTGGAAAGGACCACCGTTATAAAGCCATTCGTCAAGCGAAGCAGCTTCCCAGATGGGGTAGAAGTGAAGTCCAATCGCGTTGGAAGAGGGAACGACAGCACCAGAGATGATGTTGTTGCCATACAGGAGTGAACCAGCAACGGGTTCACGGATTCCATCAATGTCCACAGGAGGAGCAGCGATGAAAGCGACGATGAAGCAGATAGTTGCTGCAAGCAACGTAGGAATCATGAGTACACCGAACCAACCGACATACAGACGGTTGTTGGTGGAGGTAACCCAGGAGCAAAAGTCCTCCCAGGAAGATTGGGACTGGCGTCCCGACAGAATAGATTGAGCCATTGTTTCGTAAAAGGGTAAAGTATGAGTACGGGGGAACGCACTAAAATGATATTCCCACACCACCCTCCAGTGTGGGTATGAGAGACGTGTTTATACACCCTATAGGTCTCGGTTGAAGGAGTGTTTCAACGGTTAAGGAACTTTACATTCCTTAACGTGTTGATGTATATATAATACCTTGAAACTCTAGTTATGTCAACCCTTTTGGGTAAGTAGAAATACTTATTTCCAGTCGTCTAAACCTGCATCCTTCTCTATTTGATCCAATACTTTAAGGCGTTCTGCCCAGGTGTCTCCACCTTCCTTTCCTTTCATAGGATTAATGCACTGGTGGTTTCCAAGTTTGTTGCATACGAGTCCAGCAAGATCAAGTTCGCTGCCCTTGTTTCCTGTGCCAGACCAAATATGTTCTCCGTTAATCCAGACCGCATGACATTTAGGACATTCTGCTCTGCTTAATGTGAGATCAGACAGTTCTCTATCGTTCATTTTTATAGTGGTAATGGGATAATCATAATCTAATCAAAAATAACTGTTGTGTCAGCATTGTGTTAAATTCAAAACGAAGAGAAGATAATTTCTCCATTCTTTCGCACCTCATCCAAATGTGCTTTACCCCATGGTATTGTGTACCATTGGGTTGTGCCATCATGCTTTAAAATCCAAACGTGTATCAGGCGCATACAAAAATACCCTCTTCATAGAGGGTATTTAGAGGATTAGATTGTAAAAATATTGTTAAGAAATCACCATACACCAGGGATCACTTGACCCGTAGTAAGATATGCACCTACAGCGGCGACGAATCCGATCATTGCGGCGCGACCATTCCAACGTTCTGCTTTTTCAGTCATTTTTTGTTCTCCAGAGTAGTGTTTATAATGATGATGCGTTCACCATCGTGAGTAAATTGTAGCATGTCATCAGGATGCCACAGTAGCTCTTCATACAAATCATTTAGTTTTCGCATGTCCTCCCAGAGGGCATTTTCATTAGACATTAAGTATCAGAAGATTCCAAAGAATAGTTTACCAGTGATTGCATAAGAAAGCAAGCCTGATACGATACCCATCATCGCCCAACGACCATTGTAGCGTTCAATGTATTGCTTAGGAGAGTCAAGACCCTTACGATTATAATCTTCAACCACCATCTGTGGTTCTTTAGCAAAAATATTTTGTTGCCCAAATTCGTTGCTCGTTACAGTCATGTCTCCTTTTGTAAAGAATTACTACAAAAGTATATAGTAATGTAACAATCTTGTCAAGCCCCTTTGTCAGTCAAATTTGACAAAAAATGTAACGGTTACTACTTCTAGTTGAGTAACGTTAGTGTACATCACTCTAAAGTTTACTCTATCTCCTTCTACAAATGTAATTGGTGATGATCCCCAATCCTGAATCACAGAATAATTTTGTGCTGATGAAGAACCATTCATCACTAACGTGTTAGTTGTATTAGTTGTATCTCCATTGATTGAAAGAGCTAAGCGAAGACTCTGAATCTGATTCTCAGAGTGTACTGTCGCAGCATATACTTTACCAGGATAAGGCATCACAGCACCTTGGGTATTATCAGTACCTCCTTGGAACTCTGATCCACCAAAGACCATAGTAGAGTTTACAGCAGGCAATCCAATTCTACCATTGATTCCGCAGGTGAATGCCATTGCAAGACCTCCTAGGACACCTGCAGACGATGTTGTTCCTGCCCATCCATCTGTTGATGTAGTTGATCCTGTTACGGCAACACCAGTTGTCATGGTCTCAAGTTTCTTGGAGTTATCATAGTAAAGTTCTACTGAACCATTTTCCGTAAGTCTTGCTAAATCTTCAGTTCCTGCTCTATTTTTAAACCTGTAAGTTGCGGATCTAAAATTTAGATTTCCAGTTTTATTATAAACAATAGTATTAATTCCATTATGATAAATTCTGAAGTCATTATCCATACCAATGTTTAGTGAATGATTATCACCGATATTAATCTGACTCGTATTTACTATGTCTGTAGTAAGAGTTGTGCCAGTAAGAACCGTGGGTTCACTAGCATCATTAAAAGTAATACTCTTACCTGCAGGAACATTCATTCCCTCCGTAGCAAGGAATGGTCCTAACGCACTCTTATTTAATACTTCGTCTGCTCTTAGTCTTGACATTTATTTACCATGTAGCGATTGCAACTCTCTTCCATGTATCTGTACCAACGCAAATGTAAATATAGTCTGCGTCCCAGCAGATCTCACCCTCAGTTCCAGTAGCAGTAGCAGAAGCAATAGTTCTGGCACCTGTCACTACTAGTTTTTTACCACTAGGAATGGTAAGACCTTCAATCGCAGAGACAGCACCGTCCTCTGCGAAGTTACAAATTTCATCTACCTTAATTCTAGACATGGTTTTTAATTATTTATCGTGGATATAATTGTCCTCTAGATCCTCTACCAGAAGGTGGGGCAAGTTCTGCACCACCTCCAGTGAGAGTATGTGCTGACTGACTAAATGCAGTTCCCCAATCTCGCGAAACATACACATCATCTACTCTACCAACGGTAGTAGTCCAATATGTATTGATTGTAGGATCCATGTTAGTTAATGATGTACCGATTAGATGATCAGTTTCATCAGTCCAATCTCCAGCCGTAGCTGGAGTGGTTGTAGATGTTGCTGTACTACTTAAATCCCAGTTTGCCATCAGGTTGTCCTCGCAGCGAATACGACACCAATCGTTCTGTTATCAGTGATGCCATCATATGACTCATCAAGTTGAGTATAAGAATAATGAACTACCTCATACACTTCACTAGCACTAATTGTAATCGTGTCACCAACTCTAATATCAGCCTGTCCAGGTGTGATATCAAAAGGAATTACAACGAAATCATCTGGTAAATAATAGGGAATTGGAGCAATATTAATAGTCAGAGGAAGACCTTTGATTGGTTTGTAGTAATTAACAGAGGAAGCAACCTCTTGAGAACCACCAACAAAATCATCATCACTACCAGCAGTGATAGTATCATTTATATTCTTATCATAATAAGAATTTTGTGTATATGTAATATCATCATAAGTATTTTCCCTAAAGTATGGAATCACTGTATTATCATGAGCAACATCGGCACGGAAGAAGTTATGTGTAACATTATATCTAATTCTACTATGAGATTCAGCAGTAGTTGTAGTTCTAAGATAACCATACAACGCTTCTCTCATAGTTCTACGATTATTATTATCATTCTCATTTCTCTCCTCATTATAACGTTGAGTATTGCTAGTCTGGAACTCAATCGTATTATTAGTACCGTAGATTTCTGTCATTCCACCTTGCCACACATAATCTAAGTCCCAAATACCACTACCATAATTATTTCCTTTATGATGGAACCATGTCAAGTAAGGAATATCATTGCCATTAATAGTCTGAACAAACTGGAAAATAGCAAAATCATCATCCTGAGGAGATTGTGCTTTATAAGTAACAATCTTCAGTGGGTATGCGGTGGGTGTAGAAGATGTTGCGAACGCTTTTTCAGTGAAAGAAGTTGGTTCCATCTTATTATTACCTTCCTGATAATCAAGTGCATCATTTCCACCAAAGCGAGGTCCATAATTAGCATTAGTAGTGCCGCTTGCCTGTAAATTATCAAACCATGTATTAATACCAGTCTTAAATCTAATCTGATAATCACTGGTAAGTTCATACAACCAATAAGTCACACCATAAGTTTTTGAAGCATCATTTTCACATCTCCACAAGAGTCTACTTCCCTCCGCGTCCTTCCAATGTGCATTAACACCAGTACCCTTGTTCCAAATACGGACGGATGGTGTTCCATCACCAGCATTAGTACTAGTTTCATCTGCATTGACACCAAAAACAATATCATCCGCAGGCGAAGCACCACCAATTGCAGTTCCTGGAATAGTGAATACTTCATTAGTAGTCCATCCACTAGAGTTCATATTCATAACTCTAATGCCAGAAATTTTTGATGGAATAGTATCATGATCTCTATAAATACGAAGATTCAATGCTGATCTGGCACCAGATGCTGGGACCGTGTAATCATAGTATGGTGGTTGCAAACCTTCACGCTGAGGATACTTCAATGACTTGACCCAAGAGCTGCCCCATGCATCCATTCTTCCTGGAGAAACTACAAGAGGAAGTGTGACTGTCATGGTAGAATGATTTCCACAAACAATATAATAATTTCCCTGTTCCCATGCAGAAGTGTTCCAATAGAAAGTTCCAGATCCAGTCCATCCTGATCCAGCTAGATTTCCGTTGCTAGGATAATTTCTATTGTCACTAAGATCAGTGTGGTCACTGTAAATGTCTCTATAATTAACCGTATTGATTAAACGATCGGCGTCATATGCACCAGAAGAATCTTGAATATACAGTGGATGACTACTAGAAAGGAGACTATCAGATCCACGAACAGTATCAAAGTTAGTCGGTGTATCAAATCTAATGTAATCACCCTGACGAACTTCTTGAAGTTGAGTGTTGTCAGTGTGAGTAGCATCCATGAATACAAACTCACCAGAGGAAAGACCATTAAGGTCAGTCAAATAAACAGGTGTTTCTGCGGTAGCATCTGCTAATGAAGTAGCAAAGTATACACTATTGGTATCACTTTCAGAATACTTAACAACATAAAGTGTATCGCCATCAGAAATACTAGGTGATAGCGGTGTAGCCTGAGAATTAACTGCTCTGTAAACTAGAGCATGACCATTCTCAAGACCATGAGCATAACTAAACGTGACATAATCATTAGTATTAGATGCTCCTTTAAAATATCTCTGAAACTTATATGCGCCACTGTTAATGGTGACCATATATTCTTGAGTTAGTTCCTGGCGAGGAGTAATTCCTGCCCCGCCACATTTGCCCCAATAGCTACTCTCAGTAGGTTCATATAAGTATGGAACTGTAGTTCTTCCTGGAGCATGGCATGTGGTGACAATACCATTAGTTTGAGATCCACTGTGCCAACCCAGATCACCAATAGCTTCTTCTAAAGCATCAAGTACGTTGGTTCTGGTCCAACCAGTGTTTCCACTGTTAACTAAAGTTGTGTTCTTTAAAATTGCCATCTTATGCCTCTAATCTGATTGCGGTAATGGTTACGGTAATTGTTGATGTGCTACCACTGCGATTGGTAACTGCTGTATATATTGTATCAGTTGCACTAGGTGAATCATTGTTATAACCAAGTACGCCTGGAGATACTCTAAGAACTCCAGAACCTCTCACTTCAGCAATAACACCAGTACCTGCACCTGGATCTTCACCTTCACTACGATTAGCATCTGCTGTTCTAGCAGCGGCATCAGTATAAAGTCTGACCCACGCATCAGCATCAGTTTCAACCTTCAATAATACATACGCTTTATACGCTGTTATATTTAGGTCTGCTGTTGCATTTGCAGCGAGTGATGTTGTTGTTCCATTGAAACTTCCTCTTGCTTGGAGACCAACAGAACCACCAGAAGCAACAGTAACAACACCACCAGCATCAATAGAAAGTCCAGTACCAATTTTAATACCACCAAGAACAGTGGGACTTGCAATTGGAAGAACATAACCACCAGGAACAGCAGAAATATTACCACTACCATCTACCGTGATGGTGGTTCCATCAGGAATAACACCACCCAATGTTGATGTTGATGCAGCAGGTAATGTATATGCTGAAGGAATTGTAGGTTTGTTCAGAATCTGAGCAAGTCCTGATGTAGCATTCCAGTCAGACTGAACTGGTGTTGTGCTAGCAATAGTTGCTCTTTTGTTTACAGAGTCCCAACTGACTGTGGTATCGCCACCACCCGCAAGTTCAATCTGATCTGTGCTCCCAGTAGAAGGATCAAGATTAAAAATTACATTGTTTGATGTGGTATTAGTTCCATAAAGATCATACAGAACAGCAGATCCACCGCCACCACCACCAGTAGAAAGAACTGTAATAGTTCCAATCATTCCAGAGTGATTACCACACTGATAATAATATGTGCCAGCAGTTGTAGGTGTCCAAGAAGTAGTTGCTGTTCCCTCACCACTGGCAGCAGGACTTGATACACTAGCACCACCATCAGACACCCTGATATACATTGGATGATTGACCCTAGTGGCACTATTATCAAAGGTAATTGTGTCACCCTCATATACAGTAATAGTAGGATCAAGGGAAGAACTATAAGTGTTTCCACGATCACTACCAGTTATCTCATAGTTTTGAGTACCATCAGCACCAGTAGTAAAACTAAATGTGGTGGGTGTCGTGCCAACCTGAGCATTAATAACTTTATTCGCAGAATCATATGTAAAAGCGATTCCCACTTGTGTACCATTAACTAATGCCAGACCAGCAGCATCCTTAGCATCATCATCAGTATACTGACTTACACTGCCACCTCCCTGTCTTAAAGTAATGGTATTAGCATCAGTTCTCTCAACTGTAAGACCATCGGCACCTGTAATTGTAATATTATCTGTGGTGGTTGTAGTTACAGCACCAAGTCTGTTATGGTTTTCACCTGTTAATCTAAGGTATGCAAAGTTACCACCACCAGACTCAACAGAAATAGAATACAATCTGCTGTCAAAATATAATGCCTCAGTATTTCTCTCTACCTCAACACCACCATAAGTATTTCTTCGGAAGAAAACATCATCCTCAATACCATTAGAATCAGTGAGAGTTAGTTCACCAAAATCCGTACCAGTTAAAGCAATGCTGTAAGTAGTATCAGTATTAGGAACAATGTCACCAAGTTTTGCTACCTGATACCAAGAGTTACCAGCAGCATAATGCATTGTGGAAGTTGCCTGAGCAAATGCAAAGGAACCTCTTGCTCCAGTTGCTGCAGGAAAACTTGCAACATCAGCATAATAAAATGAAATCTTACTTGCAGTATCAGCTGTAGTAGTAATACTATTAACACCTGTCAGATTGTTACTGCCATCTAAAACAAGTGCGGAATCTGATAACAAAGATCCATCTGTCCCATCAAATAATGCAATAGAATTATCAGTGACTGTACTAGGAGCACCTACAGTTCCTGCTAATGCTGTTGAAAACGTAATCTCATTATTGCTTCTAGAAACAGTGATATTGCTACCACCTTTCAGAATCAATGCGTCGGCACTACTATCAGATCCCGTTAATGTAGCACTAGCACCATCAATTTCATCAGCAAAAATTAAATCATAAGTAGTATTTGTATTATTTCCAGTGAACGTAATTGTCCCAGCATTCTCAGTGATGCTAATACCACCAGCACCTGTAAGAGCTACTGTATTTACTTGCCCAGCAGCATCTCCGCTTCCAGTTAGTCTTAATTTAATATCATTAACAGCATCATTCACCGACGCAAATGCATATGCACTGTTAGTATCCGTGAAGGTAACCCACTTCAGTCCAGATCCACTAGATGCAAGCAACTGATTATTAAGACCAACACCATCAGATAATGTAATGGTAGCACCATTCAGATCAAGAGTTTCTCCAGAAGAAACTTTCGCACCCTCAGCGAAGGTAACTTTATCAGTACCCGCTAAATTTACTAGTTCGTTAACTAATATCTTTGACATTACATGCCTGTTATACTTTCCTTCAAAGTATTTATAATAAGCGGATGACGCGATTTGAACGCGCAACCGTCTGCTTGGAAGGCAGAAGCTCTACCGTTGAGCTACATCCGCAGGGTGGGAGAGCGTTACTTCTCCCTAGGCTCGCCACTTATTCTTTGACTGGAAACAAGAAACCAGGCGGGAGTAAACTCCATCCGCACCACTTGCTTTTAGGAAGCAAGAAACCATGGGGTCATTTGGATCCACCACCTAGTTTTAGGAACTAGGAAACCCGAGGGGTCGTTAAACCCATCCCGACCAGGGCGAGTTTAACGTCGTCCCGAGACGTGAGTCACGAAAATGTAATCACGTCTTGACCAGAGGCACCAGGGATGTTGACTGGTCCAGCAGCAAATACTGGATCAGTCAGATCAAAATTTACATTATCACTATCACTAATGTACTCAGAATAATTTTGAACAGAAGAATCAGTAGTACTAAACTGTAGTTCATTACTACTAACAAAAGCACGCTTTACGTCCTCAACATCTTCAATGATATTAAGAAGTTTACGAAGACTGGTAGCAGAAGCGCTACTAGTCACAGAACCAAGAGCAGAACGAAGTTCTTTCTCGGCAGCATCAAGGCGTTCGTAGGTTGTCATAGTTTTTTCAGGAGGTTTTGCAGGAACGAATTCGGTTTGATTATTAAACTTAAGCGGTGAGTTGTTTAGCGACATCTTTTACATAGCAGGGAACACGATCGGGGTCTAACCATTTAGTATATTCAAAATCTTCCATTGCTGTAGTCAATTGCATACCGTTGTCGCAGAGATACATGTCAGAGTACCGCTTGGTGTACTCATTTGCTTTCTGGATACGAAAGTCTGGCATACCATTCTCTAGTGTGCCAGACTCAACATAACGATAGGGGAAACGCTCAAGGAGAACTTTCATAATCAAAATGACTTACTGGATAATAATAGCAAGGTCAGACGAGGATGTCAAGATCCTTTTCTAGTTGTGTCAGTACTACTTCATAATCATCATCAGCATCCCCAAACAATTGTAATCCATTCACATCATAAAATTCGTAGAGTTTTTTATACAAGTGTGGATACTCATCTTCAAGATTTACAACTCCATCAACAGCATCATTAAGAATTGAAATGTCCTCAGGGAACTTGCGAAGAATGTTTTGCCTATTCATCATTGTGTGTGAATTACACTATTAATTATAACACATAAATCGGGGTGATAGGATTTGAACCTACGACCTCCCGCTCCCAAAGCGGGCGCTCTACCAAACTAAGCTACACCCCGTTAAGACCCGAAGGTCATGCAGATTCAATCATTTCTTTTTTAATTTTATACCATGGATGTACATACAGCTTTTCTGGTTTATAGTTACTCTGCAAATCCTCATGCAGATCCTGAATTTGACGACTCATTGTATGAACGACTCCCTGCAAATAAGTAAGTTGGTTTCGGAGTTCTTCAAGTTCCTCATGTATGTCTTGATGATGGAACCTAAGTGGTCCTTGAATCATCTTGCTGAATTTTTTAGATTTCATAGTAGGTAAGTATACCAATGCTTGATGACGGGATTGAACCGCCGACCGCCTCGGTGTAAACGAGATGCTCTACCGCTGAGCTAATCAAGCAGGCTCCCCCGCTTGGACTTGAACCAAGAACCTCAGAGTTAACAGCTCCGCGCACTGCCATTGTGCTACAGGGGATTGCGTAATTCGTGGTGTATCTCCCTATGACAGTTAGCACACACCAGAATACATTTATCTGCTTCTTCTTTTTGTTTAGATAAAGCAGCGGTGGTTCCAAGGTTTTTTGTTTCCTTAGTTGTTGGATCAATGTGATGAAACTCTAAGGCATCTATGCACTTATCGTAACCACATCGTTCACAGCAACCACCTTTATATTCAACTAGAGCAATCTTATTTTGCTTGCGTCGTTTAATGACACTTGCTTTGTTTGCTTCTCTGCGATCAGCATATGTTCTAGTTTCTTTTGCCATGGTAGAAAAAATTAATTCTACCATTATTTATAAGGTAGAACATTTCTAGTTCTGCCTATTGTTTGAAAATAACCGCTACTCGTCAGCAGCGGTAGCACCAAGAGGGATCCCACCTCTCTCTCACATGGGTTGTTGCTCCGATTCTTTTTTCTCTCGGAAATGTGAGCACGGGTGTCGCCAACCCGAGAAGCCCCCGATCTGATTTGAACAGACGACCTGAGCTTTACAAAAGCCCTGCTCTACCACTGAGCTACAAGGGCAAGGCGACTCAGGTAGGACTTGAACCTACGACCGACTGCTTAGAAGGCAGTTGCTCTATCCAACTGAGCTACTGAGTCTTGAGTTTTTTAAGACTGAAGTACATAGTATAATACTTTTTCTTCAGTCTGTCAAGGGTTTCTTGATCTTCATAGAAACCCATATACTTGAGAAGTTGACAGTGTTGCCAATCGTATGGTATTATTCCGAGGTGATGAAGAACATGCTGGAACCACATGTACTA
>CAACVD010000114.1_pt1 | contig 33426 bp, 38 predicted proteins | sample 2381771 | NCBI WGS metagenome assembly CAACVD01 (sample SAMEA5211965, study PRJEB30684) | marine metagenome | biome: Marine; feature: Epipelagic; material: Water | collected 2015-10-15 | depth 15 m
TAAGTCATCTAGCTTCCATGCATGGGTATAGGTGAAATAGAAGGCTGCGTAGATAAGCGCAGGTACAAAAAATAATGAGGCATAGGTCTTCATTTAATCAGAATACCATATATGGGGTGAGCATGGTACCAAAAAAAGAGGTGGGGGGGTTTTCTGAGAATAGGGGGTGGGGGGTTAGTTTTGAAAAATTTAAAATTATTTGAGCATATTATTAGTAGTAAGTGTCGGCACGCGACCAAGTGTCAAAGGGGGGGATGGGGTAGGGTGGGGTCGTGATATGCGACAATTGTCGCGTTTCAAAAAAGAAAAATCATTAAGTATTAAAAGCTAATAAATAATATTAATACTTGACAATGTTTATAAAATTTGTTTAAATTAACTCATGGGCAAAAAAGCCTTAACAAGGTGTCAAAAAATTGACATACAACATTAACTTAATTAGGAGTTTTAGAAATGAAAAAAGCAACTTTTATAACATATGCCAAAGGCAAAAAAATTAATGCTAACGTTGATACAGTGGAATTAAAAACCATTGTTGATAGTGGTTTAGAGTTATTACGTAACATGAGTAATTTATGTTTAAATCTGGTTACAGGTAATTTTGATAGCGTATTAAATACACCTAAGGCAAATCGAAAAACCAATGAAAAATATCAAGCTATTAAAAAGAGTGATTATTTTCAAAGCACTAGCGGTAAGAAAAATCTTGAGGCGTTCCATTTTATAGCGGATACGCCTAAACAGATACGTAAACGGGCATTAACTCGCTTGTATAAAAGCATGTACAGTGCAAATAAAAAAACAAGCATGACTAACCAAATAATACGTCCGCGTTCTTTACGTGCTAAAATAGAGGAAATTCTAAACGAAAATAAAAAAGTATCAGTTAAACAAGCTACTTCACTATTTACTGAGCCTAAGCCTGTTAAGAATACCGCACCTAAGGTAAACGTTTCTAAGTCTGTTAAGAATACCGTACCTAAGGTAATACAGCAAGCGGAGGAAATTGCTCAAAAAATTGTTAACATGGGAAAAAAAGATACAGTAGTTTTTTCAGATACAATGTTAAAAACCTGGAAAAAAATTGTTGGTTTAGGTAAAAATAAAAATACACCTAGCACAATAAAAAAAGAAATTGGTGTTCTTGATAACTTAATTCAAGAGCAACTAATTCAAGAGCAACTAAAATAAACTAACCCCCTCCCACTCAAGCCCACTTAGGTGGGCTTTTTTTATGCCTATCAAAAACGCGACAATTGTCGTAAATTAAAATTCCACCATAAAGATAGCTTCGGGCTTTTTATTGATACCAGTGATATGAAAGTGTTCGACCACACGCACCATGAACCAAGCTACAATATATTTTAGTCAACGCGTGTGCACCACAAAATTAAAATGCGACAATTGTCGCAAAACATGATTTGAAACCAGTGATATGAAAGTATTCGACTACTTGATATATTTCCACGTACCAAGAACTTTTTTTGAAAATTTGACCGCTGTTTTGGGTATAATTTGACCGTACTTTGAAACGCGACAATTGTCGCAAAATTACCAATTTTAAAAACCTAATGGTCAGATTTTTTGATGCCTACTACAATGCCTACCAATGCCTATCAAGTTGGACATACCAATAGATATCAAACTTTAACTTCTGAGAAACTTGAGACACAATGAGACACAAATTGACCGTACGATCTAATTCGTCTCAGCCCAGTATACATGCATCTTTCAAAGGCATGAAAAAAGAAAAAAGAGTATTATTAGAACATTTTAAAAATATATAAAAATAATTAAGAAAGTAAAATACCTAAAATCTGACCATGAAATTTGAACATTTAAAAAAATAATTACAGAAACTCTCACAAATATTCTTATGCTTTTTCCACTTACGGTCTAATAATGCCATTTTCAGCAATACCAAACCTCTCAAAACCCGCATGGCTACTCTCCTGAGATTCAAAAAACTTAATGGTCGAATTTTGCAAAATTGTGTCTCATTCCATCTCATTTATCTCAGAAGTTACGTATTATCACGTATTGTGACCAAATAATACTCCTTGACGTCCTTTTTTAGTAGTGATACAATGGGTTTAAACAGTGGCAGTACGGACGTACAGTCATTTCGCTCTTTAACAATTAGGTGTGACAAGTAACTGATGGTGCGTAATAGTGAGGTACATCATTCGGTCAGCAACGTGGTACAGAATAAAACGCGACAATTGTCGTAGTTTTGGCAACAGATACGAAGCGGTCAATACTTATCAACAGGAATGGACAATGCCCTTTCAGGGTACTCTTGAGAATCGAGGTTTGTATTGTTTTATGCGACAGTACGGAATGGTAGAAGTAACGAAATGCGTTCAATCATCAAGGGGTAACAGTAATACACGTATACGCGTTCTATTATGTCGCGTTGTGTGGGCGGAATACTTTAAATGAAACTATACCGCGAGGTATCTTCATACTGGATTAAGCCTTGTTACCGAGTTGGTCGAGAATGATAGCCAAAAAACTGGCTGAGACTGTCGAACAAGGGCAGAGACCAAGAACCGCGAAATACTAGCGGAGGATAATGACATAATTTTTTAGTTTGCGACAATTGTCGCATTTACATCAATGGCGGTATGTACGTACCGCCTATATTTTTACGGAGGAAACATTATGGAACAATTAGCAAGTAACATGGTTGAGATACTCAACAAACAAGGTGTCAAGATTCTTATATCGTACGACACACCAGTAGCAGGGTTCGATATACACCGAAGACCATTTGTAACTGAGGCATGGTATAGCCGAACTACTACGAGGCATATCCATAAGTATTTCAATAAATTCAACACTATTAACTCAGACCCTGTGAGGTGTACAGTAGATAAGATATATGGGTTTTATAACGGAGAGGAGAACGTAGCATGAGTTACGAAGAAGACGTAAAGCAAGAGTTTTTGGATAGAGGTATGTACCCACCAAAAGACGAGTATTTAGAGGGATTTCCTCACGGTCTTGGATTAAAGAGGAGAGTACCTTTTAGGGATTTTTGGGCATGGTTAGAGTCATGTCCTGTACCCTATTACCTAAAGAAGATGGTAGATGAAGAAGAGGAAACATATGCCTTTGACACAAGGAATCTCATGGATAAATATGATGAAGACAGGAACTGGGAGTTGTTTGATGAGGAGTTTTATGCTCTTTTGAAAAAACATACTGGAGTTGAATTTAATGAAGAACCAAATGATTTTGCTTTATATTGCACAATGCGAGATAAACTTTGGGAAGAACTACAAAAAAAGGAGATGAAAAATGAACGAAGAAAAACTTGATAAGAAAGTTAAGCAACAAGATAAAACAATCAAAAAGGCTTGTGACGAAGCATATCTCAATGAACACGTTATTAGTGTCAAGGGTGTCAAATACGTTCGCAAAGTTAAATACGACAAGTTAGAGAGATGTTGTAATGACCTAGCATTTAATTTTGAAAGGTTGATATGTATTCTTGAAACAATAGAACATGCGTCTGAACGAATACAAGAGTTAGTAAAGAACAAAAAGAGAGCATCAAAAAGGTTTGATGGCTTAATGAAAAAATACAAGATACCTTATCAAGGGTCATACTATCATTCTGATTATTAGGGGGTGACGTCCAAAATCACCCATGATATATTTCACACAATTTTTTAAAAACTTATGGAGGTAATTATGTATAACATCAAAGACAATATCAATGCGGTAGCACAGGAAACCAATGCGTTTTCTTTAGCTGATTGTGGAGCCAAACTAAACTTGACCATACGTACGTGGACAGGTGTAATCAAAGACAAGCGTAGCGGTGACGAATTAGTCAAGGGTGCACAAAGTGACAAGGACGCGTTCCGCGTACGTAAGAATCTACTGGCTGGGCATGACACTCTACTCAAAGAGATGACAAGTAAAGCGAGTGAGGTGCGTAAGTACATTGGCTCAAAGGGTATCGCATGGCTCAACAGTGGGGAGTTGTTTTTTCCTACTCCAATCATACCGCACATTGAGGAATATCTATCTGAGCAGAAAGCATGGTTTGAAACTAAACGTGACGAGTTTCTATTCAATTACGTGGACAAGGTACTTCCCGCAATATCATTCGTTCAGGCGGGTAAAGGTCTAGGTCACAAAACAAACCTATCTGAGTATCCATCAGTTGAGGCGTTACGTGGCAAGTTTTCATTCGATACGTTTTGGTCAACGGTATCACCTAATGCGGACGTACCACTATCAGGACTGGCGGAGAGTGTCAAAACCCATCTCAGTGGCTCAATGGTCAGTGGCATGAACAAAGTGGTGGATGATGCGTATGCTAAGATGTGGCACAACCTACATGATAGGGTCAAGACTTTGATTACTAACTTAGATAAGTCGTTAGGGAAGGGTGAGAAAAAAGCACGTCTCTATTCATCCCTACTATCAAATATCACTGAGTTATGTAATGACTTAGAATACTTGAACATCAAGCAAGATCAAAAGATGGAACAAGCAAGACAGGATTTACTAGCAATAGTAAGTGACTATGATATCGACACTTTACGTGACAGTGTGTCCGCACGTACATCATTACGTACTAAGGTCAATGACTTTGCGTCTAAGTTTGATATCTAATTTTTGCGACAATTGTCGCATTTAACTTTTACTTATGGAGGAAACAACAATGAGCACTTTAAACACTAACCCTTATGGAACAGCACTACCACGTCAATCAGTGGTCGAGTTAATCTCACGCGGTAACCCATCTCAAGTCGTATGCGTACTGGGTAAAACTGGGTCGGGTAAATCAGCACTACTGGATGAGGTAGTAGCGAGATGTCGGGACTTGTATCCTGACGTTGGATATACTGGGTTTTTTCTTGATGGTCTAGCTATGCAAGAGGGTGACCTAACCATACCCGCAGTTGGTAAAGAATCGGGGGTTATCGAGTTACAGATACAAAAGCATATCTACGACAACATGGTAGCTAAACCGTCAGTCGTTATGATTGACGAAGCATCCAAGATGCCTAAGGGTATCAAGCGACAAATTGGTACGTTGTTTCGTGAGAGACGTATTGGTGCCTTTAAAGTACATGAGGACACTAGGATATTCTCTACGGGTAATCTAGCTGAGGAGGGATTTGGTGATGCGTTCGACCCTACACAATGGAACAGAATGACAACGGTAGAACTACAAGCCATGACAGGCGAGGAGTGGGTCAAGTCGTATGCCATACCAAACAAGCTACACTACAACGTGATCTATGTAGCAAATGAGTTATCAAAAGAGTTATCCCTTTCATTCAGAGACAAGGATGCCAAGAAGTACAATACCAATGCGGAACGTCAAGCAGATATGCCACACATGTTTGACCCTAAGGTACCAAGAAATCAATTCACTACATTTCGATCACTTGAGTTGGCTAGTAACATTTGTTATGACATGGACGTACTGGGTAAACAAACTACCTACCACGCATTGTGCGGTACTGTTGGTCAGTTTACAACGGACATGATATTCAGAGCCATTACACTGGGGGACAAGTTACCAAGTCTGACTGATGTTGAGACTAACCCTGATGATTGTAAACTAGCAGAGCGTGGTGCGTGTGCAACGATCATGGTGCACAAATTACTCAACGGTATATCTACTGAGAACTACAAGGCAATATGGACATACCTACAACGTATGGACGTGGATGCACAGTTGATGTTTGTTGAGTTACTCAAGGGACACAGTAGAGACGGTGCTACATTATTCAAGTCACTAGGTGGTATCAAATCATTCACTGAGTGGTGTGTTAAAAATGCTGATCTATTCAGAGCAGACAAAGTATAGGAGGATATATGTCAGATACATTAGAGAGACGATTACTACGTAATCACAAAAAGTTATACACGCACCCCGCTACTATGGTGTATGCGGGGGTCATTCAGTTGGGTAATGTCGAGGTTGTAGATAACCCATCCATGACCGCATGTACGAATGGTCTTGATTGTTTGTATGGTCGAGAGTTTTGTGATGATAAACCTGATGCAGAACTACGCGGGATTATTATTCATGAGAACCTACACAAATCATACATGCACATGACTATATTCCAAGACTTAGCTAAGAAGAATATGACTGTAACAAACAAGGCATGTGACTATTATATCAATTCAATTATCAAAAATATGGAGGAGGATACAAATGGGTTTATTACATTACCAGAGGGTGCACTCTATGACCCGCGATTTGAGGGTATGTCATCACGTGAGATTTTCAAAATACTTGAGGACGAACAAGATGAGGAGGACGAACAGACAAGTGGTCAAGGCAACCCCGCGTCCGCTCAAGGGTTTGAGGATACGCACGACTGGACAGACGCAAAAGAAATGTCTGAGCAACAAGTAGAGGAGTTGAAAGAACAAATCAAACAAGCGGTATTCGAGGGTCAGAAACTTGCGGGTAAAAAGAATGGTGATGTACCAAGAGGTCTGACTGATTTACTTGTACCCAAACTTGACTATCGTACTATCATGCAAGAGTTTGCAACGTCCACTGTCAGAGGTGGAGATGATGCGACATACGCACGTCCAAGCAGAAGACATCACAATGGTAGTGATCTGATTATGCCATCTTATGAAGACCCATCTATTGGTCGAGGTGTTATTGCCTTTGATATGTCAGCTAGTATCACCAATCAAGAGGTACTGAGACTTGTCAGCGAAGCTATTGGTTGCTTCACTCAATGTAAGCCCGAAGCGGTGGATATACTGTATTGGGATACTAAAGTCGCTAGGCATGAGACCTATACTCAAGATGAGTTGGATGACATACCTAACCAAACAAAACCAAAAGGTGGTGGTGGCACTGACGTACAGTGTGTAGTTGACTACATCAATGAGTACAGGCTCAAGCCTGATTTCATTATGGTGTTTACTGACAACTATCTAGGCGGTGACTATGGTAGCGGGTGGTCAACTGACAAGATACTGTGGGTCATCACAGAGACAGGTAGTAATAACGTACCTACAATTGGTACATATGCACGAATCAATTAACAACTGGAGGAAATATGAGTAATACAACAAACAATGTATATATTACAGTATTGGATTTTTTATTACCTGAAACTGTTCAATATGAATTTATTGATGGTAAAGATTTTTATGATGACTTTTGTAAAAATGATATCGAAGGTTTTTTAAGGGGTAAAGGTCATGTCATTAACAATATTCATTACATGGTAAACCAAGAACCTATAACAAAAGTACAAATTGATGGATTGGAGTATTCGGATTATGAATAAATATTATTGTGATGATGACGACATCTTTTTTTATTTTAACAATCAAGACCCGTTGAAGCATGATGGGGAATTTACAGTAGTGGGGGTATGTGATGAGTAAAGTTGACAGCTATTATGATTTTTTATTGGAAGATGATAATGAAATAATAGACAAGAGTTATAGGTCTACGGGTAAGTTTGAAAGAAAAACTTTTCATGAGAAGTTGAGTGACTTAGTTTTGTATGAAGTCATAAATATGGTTACTGTGCTAGGAGATGTGGCAGACATACAGACAGAGTTAATTGATAGATTATCGTATGAACAGATGCTAGATTTTCTGCACGTGTATGATGAGGAACTACTTGAGGATAGTGAACAAGAGCCATCACGTCTGCACAAGGAAGTAATGAGGATGAGAAAGTATTATGAACAACACAAGGAGGAATTATTAAATGCCTAACTATTGCGAAAACATAATGGATTTCTACCACAAAGATATTCATGAGGTAGATAAAATGAAAAAGTTGGTTGAAGAAACAAAATTGTTGTTCAGTCATTACGTGCCTGAGCCTGAAGATTATTCAAAGGTTGCAATCTTTTATGAGGGTAGGGCTATAACTAAAACAAATGATAAGTGGTGGTATTGGAGACATCAGCATTGGGGAACAAAAACAGATCCTACTGATATAGAAGTTTGTTACAGTGACAGCGACCCTAACGAAGTAAGTTTGATATTCCATACCGCGTGGAATCCACCAATTGAATTTTTTGATAAGATGGTAGATCGTGGATGGGGTGTTGATGGCTTCTATGAGGGTGAAGTATTAAATTTTATAGGTAGATATTCTAATAAACAGAACGTACACGTGGAGAATGTTTACAGTAAATTTATTGCTAAGAGACTACCATCATGGGCAGTAGAGGAATGGGGGTATTCTATACTAGAGAATCTGCACTCACTAGGTACTATTGATGATCAATGTAATCTATTGAACGAGAAAGATAAATCTATTAGAAAACCTTTTGGTGAGTGGGGATACCACTCAATGGTAAAAAAATTTAAGGAGGAATTATGAGTGATATCTATATTAAAGTTGATGGTGTCAAGTATGTTCGCCAAGATCAATACGACAAACTGGAACAAGGTGCAGTTGATTTAGCACACAAGTATGAAAAGTTATTAGACCTTGTTAGCGATATAAAGACAAAAACGAATGATATACATACGCAACAAGAAACTGATTCGTTTTCTGATTTAACACAAAAACATAACATACCATATTAGGAGGAACTATGAGTAGAGAAAAAGAAATACTTGATAAAGTTAAGTCGCAACTACTAAACGCAATTGATGATGCTACTGATGTAGATGTTACAGATGGTACGGAACAAATCTATGAGGGTAGGAAAGAGTTAGCGGAACAAATCTTAAACTATTTGGAGGAAAACTATGAGTAAGTTAACACTAATGACGGGTATAGATATCGAACGCGATTATGGCGAAAGAAAGAGAGAAAAAGAAACAGAGGTTATGTACTACACATTACGTACGACTGATGACTTTTATACGTTTCAAGATATTATACATTTTAATTATGTGGGATTATCTCAAACACAAAAAAATATCTTTGATAAGTTAGGCGGTATGTCTACCGCAGAATTCATTGGTTATAGTGTGCAGAGTAAGAAGTGTGTCCCATATAAATTAGAGTCTTTTCATGATGCAAATGTATTATTAACAGATACCATCTTCCATATACTAACTAATTATGAAAATACGTCTGTCAGTATACCTGTACAGAAAAAAACAATATGGACTATGAGGGAACGTCACTATAAGCACGATAGTGCACAAGAAATATTAGATGCTCTACGGATTAGTCATAAGGTGGATGATTCACTATCTAAAAAAGATATAGAAACATTACTAAACTCCAACTACATTGGTATAAAAGGTTCCACGTTTACTGTGAACAACAAGGAGGAGGAGAGTGTACCCGTTGCAATTGTTGGTAGTTTTGGAACAAGATGGGTAAATGATAAAAATGGTGGAGCAAATAAACGCACCGCATTTATTAATGGTGCTAACGCGTCTTCAAAAAGCCATGCACCTACCACAGTCAAGAAAATACTCAACAAAAGAATTAAAAGCATCTTATCAGAGTGTATGGATATGAAAGGAATAGATGAGTTTCATGCCACAGCTTTATTCAATGCTTATAGGAAAAAAGTAGATATGGGTAGGATGAAGTTTTCGATAGAGGGTGTGCCTGTTGCAGAGTTAGAGCAGATGCGAGTATCAAAATATGAGCCAGTAACAGATAGAATTAAAAACGCACTCACTGAATATACTAATGTCAGAGAGACTCAAGGAGCATTAGAGAGGTATGAGCCTAAGTTATATTATGTCTGTAAGAAAGGAGATACTTACGAGGTGACATCATTTGGTAGAGTAAATTTTAATTCTTTTTCTAAAAACTATGCGAAGTTAGTTGGGAACGCAAGTAATATTCTTACGTATGATGATATACCTGAGGACATACGCGGTAAGATGGCTATGTTGGATGTTACATCAGACCCAAGACGTACTAACTATATTTATTCTGCTCACCATATATTTCATGAGGTAAAAAGTAGTTATGGTGCACACCGCGATTCAAATAGATACACCCAATTTGTAGAGGGTATGGGTATGAAAATAACTGAAGCAAGATGGTGGGTGTTCATAGACTAAGAGTGTATAATAAATCTATGAGTGAGAATCAAATCAAAGGTGTACTAGCGGACGTACTAACATGTATCCTCTCTAGATTATCAGCAGAGCAAGGTAAAATATTTAGCCAAGCTGTGGTGGATTCTAGTGAGGATATTAGAAACATAGTAAGTACGTATGTCAAAGTTAAAAATAATCTTATGGAGGGAGATGATGATGTTTTACACTAAACCACATTTCAAAAAATTTATGAACAACTTTACTTATTGGGGATTGGTATCCATATATGTATTTATTATGTTATCGCCAATTGGTATTGTTTTATTTCTAATATTATAATATACTAACATTTAATAACAAGGAGGAAGTTATGAATATATTTGTACTAGATACAAATCCAATGCGTTGTGCACAGTATCATTGTGACAAGCACGTTGTTAAGATGCTACTAGAATATACGCAATTAATGTGGACATATCTTATAAACAGATATGGAGACAGACCCATAGAGGAAGCAAATTCTTTTGGGGTACAAGCCTATAAACCTACACATATCAATCACCCATGTAATGTTTGGTTACGTGAAGACCATCATAATTTTTTATGGTTGTATTACTTATGGTTGTCACTACATGAGGAGTACGAACTGAGATATGATAAGACACATGCCACATTTAAATTCTATGAAGTCTTTACTAAATATGCGAGCCATTTTCGCAACGTATGGAATATTAATTTACCCACTGATGAAAGAGAGTTAGAACCTAACGAAGCAAAACTAATACTAGATTTAACTACTGGTGAGTTTATTAAAAATATGACACCGTTTAAGTTGGCTATGCCTGACGAATATAAATGTGGTGATGCGGTAGAAAGTTACCGAAGATATTACAGAGGTGCTAAAAGTTATTTCGCTAAGTGGAAAACTGAGGTGCCTGATTGGTTTAATAAAATAGAGGAGGTTGTATGATTACGGGTATAGGAAAAGAATCTTTAAAATTAATTGATAAAGATATATCAAAGTGGGATACCAAAAAGATGTTGGAGTGGTACGGTGATATTGATACTGACTTTGAATATGATCGTCAAATAGAAGCGAGACTTATTATTGAGTTAGGTAAACGAAATATAACTGTTAGGAGATAACTATGGGGAAGATGAAAGAAATATATACGGGAATTATGGAGCAAGTTGATAATGTTGTTAGCAATTGCTCTAATAAAAAGGATGCTTTGGAGTTTATCAATAAGACGTACGGTGAACAATGGGCAGAGTATGCAGAAGATATGATATCTATAAAAGAAAGGAGTAAGTAATGGGTACTATGAAAGCATTAGCACAAGAAGCTGAATCTATATCCATAGGGTTGAGTGATTTTTTTGGGCATCCTGAATCAGAGTGGGATTACTATAAAAAAGATAACCCTGAGCATGTCGCTACAAATGGCACTGTCATACATACACATGGTAAAGATATTTTTGTTTATAACAAGGGTACGTGTGATATATGTGAAAATGATTTTTCAGAAACATTTTTCCCTGATTGTGGGTGTTATGAAGTGAGAACAGAGGAACAGAGAAATGAAGATGCTGATTACCGCAACTACCAAGAGGAGGAAATTTATAGGAGAAGTGCAGAAAACGAAGTTAGAGGTATGAGAATTTATGAGGTGGACAAAATATCAGAGATGTTAGATCAAGGTAAACTAGACGAGATAAGAAAGTATCTTGATGTTAAAAGAATGGAACTGGGTATTGGTGTTCAATTAGAATTATTTCCAAAGGAGGATACATAGATGGAAAACATTTATAAAATTATCGAGAAGATAAACAACTATCAAAAACAAACAGGAGACGTGCTTGTAGATATAGCAAGAAACGTAGAAAGTTTTGAAAAATTCAGTAAGTATACTATCTCTGAACTGAATAAAGAACTCAACGATATACGTAAGCACGAGGAAGTTATACGAGATAGGTTAAAAGCACTAAACCCTGAGGGAGTGATGCCACAAATCTTTGAGACAGACAGGCTGTACATAGAGGTGGATGCAAGTAACCATCATGATTATGTTACGGTCAAGTATAAAAAACCTGATGGCACTAAAAAACAATGGTCATCAACAAGTATTCCAAGAGTAGTATATAAATGAGTAAAGATAAAAAATTAATTGTCTTAGACATTAAAAAAGAAGAAGATAGTAGCGTAGAGGATATGCTTGACGACTGCATTAAAATAATTGATGTCGAGGGCAAAGAATTTACACATGGAGTTACTATATTGTTTGATGAACAGACAAGTGATTTAAATATACTAGCTACCACTAATCTAATGAAGAACTCAAGGGATTTGATAGGTATGCTAGAGGAAGTTAAATTGTTTTTATTTAGGAATAATTATGAATAGTAAATTAATACCAGAGGAGATTGATTATGAAAAGTTTCCAATCTTATTTCAACTTAGCAAAAAAGAAATTAACCGTATCCTTGATGATACGTTGGGCATCACAAAATGTATTAAATGCAAAACTAAAATCATGCGAACGGAATGTACATCTGTTGAGCAAAAACAAAGGGGGTGGTGCACAAGGTGTTGGAAGAAACAATATGGGAGAACACACAAACTCGGTAAAAGACCAAGACAATTTGTGGAATACTAAATGACACCTGAAGCTAAAGTAAAAAAGAAAGTTTACAAACTATTAAAAGATAACGGTGCGTACTATTTCTCACCTATCATGGGTGGTTACGGAAAAGCGGGAGTACCTGATATCATAGCATGTTATAAAGGAAAGTTTTTGGGAATAGAATGTAAAGCGGGAAACAATGTACCTACTAAATTACAGTGGGCAAACCTAAAACAAATACAAAACGTAGGGGGTATATCGTTAGTCATTAATGAAAACAATTTAGGAGATTTAGAAAATAATCTAAGGAGGATAGATGGGTAGAGGAGAGTTACACGAAGAAGTAAAAAGAGCAGAGGAACGCATCACTGGAAAGAAGTATTGTTCTAATTGTAGACAGTACGCAAGTGTTGAGGGTGGTAGTATGGTTGGCTCAAATAGAAGACCAAGATGGAAATGTGCGAAGTGTATGGAGTTTAGTCGTAAATGAGTGATGTATTTGAAAACGTCATAACCTTAGACTTTGAGACATACTACGACAAAAAGTTTTCTCTAAGTAAACTGACTACTGAGGAGTATATACGAAGCCCTGAGTTTGAAGTCATAGGAGTGGGAGTACAAGATGCTGATATGGACGCACCCATGTGGTTTACTGGTACACACAAATATATACGCAAGTGTTTACGTCAGTTTAATTTTGAAGATAAGACATTGTGTGCACATAACACTATGTTTGATGGAGCCATACTTTCGTGGGTCTTTGATATTCACCCAAAATATTTTTGCGATACCATGCTGATGTCTAGAGCATTGTTTGGTGTAAACGAAAAACATAACCTAAAGTTTTTGGCTAGACGTATGAACATGGGAGAGAAAGGTGACGAAGTAGAGAAGACATTAGGTAAACACAGACTAGACTTTACTCAAGAGGAGTTAGATAGGTTTGGTGAATACTGTGTCAATGACGTAGCCCTTACGCATAACATCTACCATGAAATGAAACGAAACCAGTTCCCTGTGCTAGAGAGTTATTTGATAGACCTGACCCTGAGAATGTACGTTGAGCCCACGTTAGTTCTAGATAAGGAATTACTCAACCAACATCTAGAAAAAACAAAACAAAATAAACAGAAACTTCTTGATGACGCACAGTGTGCCAAAGAGGTACTACTAAGTAATAATAAGTTCGCACAGTTATTAGAAGATAATGGGGTGGAGCCTCCCATGAAGATATCAGCACGTACAGGTAAAGAAACTTATGCCTTAGCTAAATCAGATTTAGGCTTCAAAGAATTATTAAACCATGACAACCCAAAGATTCAAACATACGCATCCGCAAGGCTCGGCATCAAATCTACACTGGAGGAAACAAGAACACAGAGATTATTAGACATAGCGGAACGTGGTTCCCTTCCCGTGCCATTAACTTACTATGGTGCACATACTGGTAGGTGGGGCGGTGGGGGCAAGATCAACCTGCAAAACTTACCAAGTCGTGGGAAAGAAGCGAATATGTTGAAGAAAGCTATCACCGCACCTGACGGATATTTGATTGTAGATGCAGACTTATCACAAATTGAGGCACGTGTTTTAGCATGGGTAGCGGGGCAAACTGATTTACTAGATCAGTTCAGAAACAAAGAAGACACCTATAAGATCATGGCAAATAAGATATATAAAGTTCCAGTTGAGGAGGTGGACAAACTACAAAGATTTATTGGCAAATCAGTAGTATTAGGTTGTGGGTTTGGAATGGGGCACAAGAAATTTAGGAATATGATTCTACAAGATGGTGTGGATATGACTGAGGATGAAGCCAAAAAAATTATAAAGATTTATAGAGAAAACAATGCCAAGATAGTTCAGTTTTGGCAAGACACAGATGATATGTTGTTTGAGATGATAGAAAAATATCCGCAGTTCCAAACATTAGGTAATGGAATAATACTACCTGATATAGGTGTAAAGGGGTGGCTCCTACCTAATGGGTTGACTATTAAGTATCCAAATCTTATGAAAAAGAAAGAAGAAACAGAGTGGGGAGAAGAGACATTCAATCTCTACTATGATTCAAAAAATGGACAGACTAAATTATATGGTGCGAAATCAGTTGAGAATATTGTTCAAGCCCTTGCAAGAGTTATTATTGGTGAGCAGATGGTAAAGGTATCTTCAAGGTACAGAGTAGTTATGACTGTACATGATGCTATTGCATGTATTGTACCTGAGGGAGAAGCAAAAGAAGCACAACAGTTCGTTGAAGATTGTTTGAGAGAAGCACCTGAGTGGGCGGACGGTTTACCACTTAACTGTGAATCAGGTATTGCAAAAAGTTATGGTGATTGTTGATGTTTTGTGAGATAATAGTACGTAATTACAGACACTTAGAACAAAAAATATTGAATCCTATAAAATGGTCTTATAGTAGTTTAAGCACTTTCAAACAATGTCCTAAAAAATATTACCACACTAAAGTAGCAAAAGATGTAGTTGAACCTATGTCTCAAGCCATGCTGTATGGTAATCGAGTTCACAAAGCCGCAGAAGAATATGTCAGGGATGGCAAACCTATCGAGGAAGCATTTCTTTATATTAAAGAGTTTATTGATAGTATTCTTGACAGTTTCAAAGGTCAGGTATTTTGTGAGCAGAGATTAGGACTAACAGTTGAGTTAAAGCCTTGCAGATTCTCAGATAAAGATGTTTGGTATAGAGGTATTGTTGACTTACTAATTATTGATGACGAGAACAAAGAAGCACTTATCGTTGACTATAAGACAGGCAAAAACGCGAAGTATGCGGATACTGGGCAGTTGGAGTTGATGGCACTTGCGGTATTTAAACATTATCCTGATGTAGAAACCATTAAAGCGGGTCTATATTTTTTCACTAAGACACAATTAATTAAGGTACAATATGATAAAGATAGCCAACCTGACTTATGGGCTAAATGGCTACAAGACATAAGCAATCTAGAAAGTTGCTATGAGAACGAAGTTTGGAATCCTAAACCTAATTTTACCTGTGCAAAATATTGTCCAGTGAAATCATGTGAACACAATGGGAGAAACTAATGCCTTATACAAAAAAGAAGCGACCATACAAAAGAGAGTACGAGCAACAAAAGAAACGCGGTGAGCACAAAGCAAGAATGGAGAGACAACGTGCGAGACGTGCGATAGATAAGAAAGGTGTCGATAAAAATAAAAATGGTAAGGCAGATAAAAGAGAGGGTAAGGACGTAGCACATAAAAAAGCACTCTCAAAAGGTGGTACAAACAAGGATGGATACACTATTCAGAGTAAGAAAAAGAATAGATCATTCAAAAGAAAATCAGATAGTTCTATGGCTTAAATTTTTTTAGGAGGAAACATGGAGATTATAGAAAATAACGCAATCAAATTGCGTGTAAAGAACCCTAGTGCGGTTACAAATGCAATCCGAAAATCTACAATATTAGAAGATGGAGATGTATTAGTTCATTGGGGTATAGAAGAAGCACAAGTATTGAAAGGTCTTGGTATAGATATACCGTCACCAATTAATACATACGAATGGACAGGTAAGCACAAACCATTCAAACATCAAATAAAAACATCATCATTCTTAACTTTAAATAAAAAAGCATGTTGCTTCAATGAGCAAGGTACGGGTAAGACCGCATCTGTAATATGGGCATCTGATTTTTTGATAAAGCAGGGGATAATAAAAAGAGTTCTTGTGGTGTGCCCACTATCAATCATGCAATCTGCTTGGTTGCAAGATTTATTTACTTTTGCCATGCACCGCCATGCAAATATTTGTTATGGGACAAGAGATAAAAGAAAACAGATCATTAACTCTAAAGCTGAATATATTGTCATAAATTATGATGGGGTTGAGATAGTAGAGGATGAGATTGAGAGTGGAGGCTTTGATTTAATTGTAGTTGATGAAGCAAATGCTTACAAGAATACGACAACAAAAAGATGGAAAGTTCTCAACAGATTGGTTAAGGATAAAAAATGGGTATGGCTACTTACGGGTACCCCTGCTTCTCAATCGCCTGTGGATGCGTACGGGTTAGCGAAATTAGTAAACCCATCTGGGGTGCCACGATTTGCGGGAAGATGGAAAGACATGGTTATGAATAGAGTATCTCAATTTACATGGATACCAAAACCAAATGCTAAGAATTTAGTGCATAGAGTTTTACAACCCGCTATAAGATTCACAAAAGAACAATGCCTAGATTTACCCGCACTAACCTACCAAACACGTGAGGTACCTCTCACAAAACAACAACAAAAATATTATAAGCTCTTGAAAACACAGATGGTGGTACAAGCGGCGGGAGAAGATATATCTGTTGTCAACGCGGCTGCTGGAATGAATAAACTTCTACAGTTGTCAGGAGGAGCAGTCTACTCTGATGCAGGAGAAATCATATCCTTTGATGTGAAATCAAGATTCAAAATACTAGAAGAAATATTAGAGGAGACAGCAAATAAAGTTGTATTGTTTGTGCCCTATCGACATGCCATACTCTTACTCAAAGAAGCATTAGAGAAGAAAAAACATAGTTGTGAGGTTATAAACGGAGATGTACCCGCATCTAAACGAGCAAGTATATTTAATAGTTTCCAAACAAAAGATGATCCAAAGATATTAATTATACAACCTCAGTCAGCATCACATGGGGTAACTCTACATAGGGCGGATACAATTATATACTGGAGCCCAGTAATGTCTGTGGAAACATATCTACAATGTAATGCAAGAGCACACAGGGCGGGACAGAAAAACCCAGTTACAGTCTACCATTTAGAGGGTAGTGAGGTGGAGAGAAAAATCTATAAAATGCTTCAAAATAAGATAGATATACACTCCAATATTATTAATTTATATGACGAAGTAACAAAATAAGATAAAGAGTTGACATACATCTTAAACCTTGTTATAGTCTATTAAAGTTTATTTTTTAGGAGGAAAACATATGGCAGTGTCCGTAGAAAATCTCGTAAATGCCTATCGAGCCATTAGAGATAAAAAGTCTGAACTGGCGAAAGAGTACGAAAGTAAAGAACAAGCACTACTTGAAGAACTTGATGTTATCAAACGTGAATTACTTAATGTTTGTAAAAGTATTGATGCTGATAGCATAAAGACAAAAGCGGGAACAGTTATGAGAGGAATACGTAGTAGGTATCAAGTCACAGATTGGGAACCTATTTATCAATTGATAGAGGAAACTAAATCCTATGACTTGCTAGAGAAACGTATAAATCAAACTAACATGAAAGCATTTATTGAAGAGAACCCTGATAAGTTACCAAAAGGTTTGAACTCAGTAAGTGAGTATACAATCACAGTAAGGAGGTCATAGAGATATGAACGTGAACAAAGTAGAGGATAGTGAGACCCTACTTACGATTGGAGATGTTGCAACCATGACTAAGTTAAGTGTAAACACCATCCGTAATTTTATTAAACGTAATGACATACCTTTTATCCTGTTAGGTAATCTATATCGTTTCAAAAAAGATGATATAAAAGACTGGATAGAAAAAGGTAGAAACAAAAGACCAACAAATAGCGAGGTACAGTAATGAGTAAAAAAGAGTTAGATATTTTCAAAAAAGGTTTACCTAGCCACCTTAAAGGCATAGGACTAGACGAAGCTACTAAAAAGCTGATGGGTAAGACAGCGGGAGGTAGTAAACGTATATCCATCAAGGGTAGTGTCTTTAGAATGATTGTAAACGGTGAAGAGACCGCAGTGAGTGAGGAGAGGTCACAGAACTGGATAGTTGTAGCAGTGTCAGATGACGTACAAAGAGTGTTCTTTGAGGGTACGTACAAAGAGGGACAAGCTACGTCACCTAGATGTTGGTCAGAAAACTCTAAGATGCCTGATGCTAATGTACCTGACCCAGTTAGTAAGTCTTGTGAAACATGCCCTAACAATGTTCAGGGTTCGAGTAGCACAGGTGGAAGAGCATGTAGATTTAGCATGAGAGTAGCGGTGATGTTAGAGGGTGACCCTACGCACTCTATCTATCAAGTTGTGTTACCATCCGTCTCTATATTTGGTAACGGTGAGCACTACAAGTGGCCTTTTAGAGCCTATGGTAAATATTTAGGTTTGAATGGAGTTAGTATCAGTTTGGTTGTGACTAAAGCATCTTTTGATATTAAGAGCCCAACACCTAAGCTTACTTTTGCACCAGTAAGAGAAGTTACCGCAGAAGAATATGAAGTTATTAAGAGTAAATATGAAGCTGAGGAAACAATCAAAGCTACTAAACTCAATATCATGCCACCTGAAACTAAACCCAAAGCTATAGCAGATAATCCTGATGAGCCAGTAGTTAAGGCTAAAAAAGAAACTGGGGAAAAACCACAGTCAGCTTCAGATATTGCTAAGAAGTGGGCAAATGAGTAGATATTAGTCTGGCAATAGAACTCTGTAAGGTGTGAGTGGGAGCCTATTGTCAGGTGCCTACCATTAAGGGCACTTATTCATTTTGAAAACCACACCAGTGGGGGTCAACATCTCCATAAGTATTATCTTTTCTGTTGATGACCCCACATTTTTTTGGAGGAATTATGAATAGCACGGATGTAGTTTCCATATTAAATAGTTTTTGTATACAATATAAATTACCTTTGGAAAAAGTTGCTAGTTTAATTGGTGTTACTAGAGGAACTTTACGGAGTTGGAGACAAGGCAATACCTTACCCAAAGGGGAAGATTTAGATAAACTTGTATTGTTTATAGAAATACTTGAGATACATACAGATAAAGTTAGAAAAAAATGTATCAACGAAATTAACGATTTGCAGGATTTGGAGGAGGAGTTTTGAGTACGGTATCAACAAAAGAATTTCTGAAATCCGTTCTGCCTGAACTAAAAGAAAATGAAAGTTATGTTGTAGCATCAAACTACAAACCAAAGGTAGGGAAGATACAGCATAAGGCTAAGAAAGTAAAAACTTTAGATGAGATAATTAGTGAGGGTGTTCATATTGAAAGCACAAATAAAAATACTTTTTATCGACTTGGTAGTGTACGCACAGACAGTCCAAAAATTGATGCTGAATCTGTACAAAAATTAAAGGCTTTCTTTCTAGATATAGATGTAGGTAAACCTAGTAACTCTTATAAGGATAAACCTACCGCTAGAAAAGATATAGATGATTTTATCAGTGGGTCTAAACTACCAAAACCTTTCATTATAGATTCAGGTAATGGGTTTCATTTATATTGGGCTCTTACTGAGGCTATCAGTAAAAAAGAGTGGTTATCATTTACAAGTGATTTTTCAGAGTGGTTAAAAGATTCAGATTTAATTATTGACCCTAGTGTTGTAGCAAAACCAACGCAAGATTTGCGGCTCGTAGGAACTAGAAATTTTAATACAGTAGAAGATGTAGAACTAAGAGCAAAGATATTAGAAGTAGGTAGTGTAGAGCCATTCGATACTTATAGGAACCTGATCCCAAAAGGTGTGGGTAAAGATGTAAAGTTTACAAATGCTGTAAAAGGAAAGCTAAGTAAATTTCAAGAATCCTTGCTAAATAATTTTGACCATAAGTTTTCTGTCATAAAAGAAAAAGCCTTAAAAGGTGAAGGGTGTAATCAAATCAAATATGGGTATGAACACCCTGACAAAGTATCTTATGGTTTATGGTTAGATTTTGTTTCCATAGCAGAGTTTTGTTTAGATAAAGATTGGGCAGTCCATGATATATCAAAGGGTTATTCTAACTACAATAGAGAAGAAGTTAATTCTAAACTAGGTGAGATGAACTCACCACATCTATGTAGTACGTTTGCAAAAAATAACCCTGAGGGTTGTGAAAATTGTCCTGTAAGAAATAAGGTTAATACCCCCATATCAACTGGTAAATCTATAAAAGCTGTAGAATTAAATAGAAAACCAAAACCTAAACCCCCTACACCAATTGTAAAAGAGATATTAAAAGAAGAGATAGAAACACCAAAGGTTGAAATAAAAACAGAAAAGGTAAGGAGTACAGACTTGCCTCCACCTATAGGTAATTTAGTAGATGTGTCCATGTTAGAAGACGCCTACCCTATCCCTACAGAAGATGAGATGCCTGATAATTTCTTTATGACAGGCAGTGCGATATATAGGAAAGTAGTAAAAACTAAAGACAAAAAATTAGTAGAGACTGATGAATTAGTAACGAATCATATTATATACCCCATACGAAGATTTTATGATAAAGAGGATGGCTTTGCCTTATTAGTAAAAGCATGTCTACCACATGACGGAGATATTTTATTTAACCTACCACTTGAAGTTATCTCTGACCAAAACAAATTACGTAACAACTTAGCAAAAAATGCATCTATAACAGCGGTTGATGGACAAGCGGGACACCTACGAGATTATTTCTCAGCATGGACACAACTACTAACCACAAGAGAAGAGGCATCTGAAACTTATAAACAGTTAGGTTGGGTTGGTGATGATAAATTATTAATAGGAGAAAGACTTTACTCAGCGGGTAATATAGTTAAAGTGCCAGTATCAAAGTCCTCAGAAAAACTTTTTGATAAATTTAAACCAAGAGGTAGTATTAGTGCATGGTCAAGTGCAATAAACAAAATTTTTAATTGTGAGGGCTCAGAACTCCACCAACTTACTATAGGGTTTGGTATTGGTTCCATAATGTTAAAGTATGCACCTAGTGATATGAAAGGCTCTCTAATACATTTGGCATCTGATGGGGGTGGTAGGAATAAAACCGCAACGCTCCGTGCAGTAGCTTCAATATGGGGAGACCCACATAAATGTTTATCTAATGGTAAGGATAGTCTAGCAACTATATGGAATAGACGTGGGCAGTTTAACTCTTTGCCGATGGCAATAGACGAGATAACAAAAGCAAAAGATGGGGAGTTACCTGATCTATTATTGGGTTTAACGTCAGGAGAGGGGCCTGGTCGTATGCAAGCATCAGTAAATCAAGAACGCGATAACTTAGCATCTTGGGAGGGTATTACAATTAGTAGTTCCAATAGAAGTGTGGTCTCTGTTCTTAAATCAATGAAGAGCCGACCTGAGGGCGAAATGACCCGTATACTGGAGTTTGACTTGACTACCGCTAGACGTGCTTTGTCTTTGACTGAGACGCAAGAACAGATGGAGATTATTATTCAAAACTCAGGAGTAGCGGGGGACTTAATCGCTAAATATGTTGTAGCTAATTTACATGCTGTAAAAAAGTTTATGTACGATATGTATGATCGCATCTCTAAAAATGACGGAAGTATTAAGTTTACCGCAGAGTGTAGATTTTGGCTTTGGAATGTAGCGATGGGGTTAGTTGGTATAAAGATAGGTAATGTTTTAAATATATGTAATTTTGATTTGAAGTCAGTCTACAAAGCGGGTGTAATTATGCTGACTAAAGCGAAACGTCAAATAGATGAACTTACTGTGGACAGCATGTCTAAACTCCATGAGTTTGTAATGGAGCATCAAAACTATTTATTAATTACTGATTCGACTGTTACTTATTCCAAAGATGGAGTAGAGGTAGAGGGAGATAATGTAAAACCTATACCGCCCAGAATGGGGGTAACAAGTTTACGGTACGAACGCGACACGGATACTTTGTTTGTCATAAAGAAAGTTTTAAATAAATGGTTAATTGCAGAGGGGCTAGCAGAGGGTTCATTTTATGGTGGGTTTGACCGTGTATTTGAAAAGGTAGATGAGGAGACTGGTAAATCTATTAAATACAAACAAGCCCTTACAAAGAACGTAGCTATTACAAAAGGTTATTCGACAGATAGCCCAGTGTATTGTTTTATCGTGAAACATTATAAGAGATATGGTGGTAAGCTAGACGAAGAGAATGAAGAGCAAAAAAATTGATGTAAAAAAATTAGATTTAGCTTGGATTCATTTAGAGGGTGTGCCCCTACATATCAATTGGATTAAATTTAAAACGGGGGACAGCTTCTTTCTGCCTTGTTTGCAGTGTAAGAAATTAATTAATGAAATAAAATACAAAGCTGAAAAAGCTGGTGTAAGTATTGTACTAAAGATAGTTATTGAAAATAATATTAAAGGTGTGCGTGTATGGAGAACTGATTAAGTATAGAAACTTTCATCCCCATCATCATAAAATTCAAAATTCATATCTCTACCTAGATAATCATCATACCTATTTATTAATTTATAATTCAGACTAGCTACCCCACCCAATTTATATGCATCATTTCTTGTAATATTTGTAGTACGCATCCTAGCTGATCTATAAAAAGAATCAAAGGTTACGGGTGCTTCGGGATATGCGTTATTGAAAGCCACCATGTCTTTAGTTATGTCATCCCATTCTGTAGAGTCTTCTGACAATGTGGCTAACATCCCTCTTGTAATTAATCGTAGCCTTTTTGTATTAACATATTTATCTAGTTTGGCTCTAGCATTATTTAAATCAAACTGTCTTGATATATCTGAACTAGTAAAGCCCATAGCTTGAGCAAAGAGTTGGAACTTACCTATATCATCTACAATTGTGTATCCTTTTAAAGTAGTTGCGGTATTTTCTTCTGCATACCTAGCGGCTTTTAACATATTACGAATACCAAGCGGCATACCAATTTCAATAGCACGTAAGAAATCTACATTTGGGTCTTTTAGTCTATCTAACACTGTAAAAGTATTTGCGCCCATAGCCAACGCGGGGCCACCTAACATCTCTATAACTCTGAACATTTGGTTAGCTTCTTCATCTAGAATGGATGCATTGTAAACAATAGGACTACCTAATCCAAGTCGTGTAGCTACTTCTAAACCAAAAGCTGCTTGTAATGGGCCTTTGTAAAATATCTCACCTGTAAAGTTTCGTATTCTTTCACTTGGGTCGATAGGTGCTTCTTCCCCATCAATAGCATTAAACAGAGAACCAATTACCCATTCAGCAACAAAGTAACCTGGTACTCCATACAACCCAGCAGCCATAAACCCTGTTCCTAACATACCCCATAATTGTGTGTGAGCCTCTGCTTTTATTTGCGTAAGTTCTTCAGGAGTGAATCCAGCACGTTGTGCTTTACCATAAGCCTCTTTTGCAGTCTTATAATAGTTATAATACATAAACACAGGGTATTTCTTAAACATCAAAAATGCTTTATAAGTTGGATTTTTAAATGCTAGACCTGAGTTAGATGTTGAATAATCACCATGCGATCTGAATGTAATATCACGTGCATATTGGTAAGGGTCTTTAAATTTTGAACCTGTCTGTAATTTATTTGGCTCTGCTTTTGCTAATCTATATGCCGCTAAAAAAGTAGCTTCTCTGTTAAATTGCTCGGCTTTAGCAAACATGTTAATTACTGTACGAACCGCTTTACCCAGCTTGGTTGTCTTTACTTCTCCAGGCGTAAGCCCTTCTAAGGTTGTTCCTGTGTCTGCAGCAGTTAAAGTCCTATCTATTAAACCATCTGCATAAGCCCTTGCCATAGCTTTAGATTCGTCTTGTGATAGCTTACCTACAATAGTTTCAGAAAGTTCAAGGGTTTGTCCAGTGCTAGTTTTATATTTCAATTTGACCTGTTTACGATTACCAAACCCACCTCGTAGTACATCAATAGCCGCGCGGGTAACCGCCCGTATAGTGGATTGAGTTCCATATTTTCCCGCAATCATAGGTGCGGCTACGAGTGGTGTTTGTCCTATGTTTATCATAGCGGCGGCGGGGGTCAATAGATAATAGAAGAATCCAGCTTTACCTATAGTATTTAATACATTCATACCACCAATGGTAGGCCCTACTCTTGGGTTTCTCACCTCGTTCACATGGTCAGCTATAGTATTTACAACATCTGCATAAGAACTTTGGTTTGGACTATCACGTAAACCAATGATGGCATTTTTTAAACCTTTTAGTGCAATATCCATCTGTTGACCATTTTCTAATCTAGCAATCTGCCTTGCCTGACTTAACCCATGCTCTGCAAATACATCTATGATGTCGCCCGTAGCGCCAAGTATGTTTTGACGTTGAGCTATTAAAGAGCGAATTATTGACTTCTCTGGTGCGGACGAAATATAAAACTCACCCAAATCTTTATTGATGTTATTTAGCATTTCTCTATCAGCGGCAGAAAGTCGTTTAGAATCTCCATAAATATTTTCTTGTATTATTTTTTGGACTTTACCAATCTCTTTCAACCCCATATTATCTTTAGAAAAAAGCTGATCCGTTCCAACACTCTCAAATTTTTCTATTGGGTCAGTACCAAACTTAGCTTCGTCTTTCTTTTGAAGCCCTTCCAAAAATCTGTAAGCTCTTTCTTGCGCTATTTTACTTTCAAAAGACATACTGACACGTTCGCCCATAAAATTAAAATTCACCCAGTATTTACCATTTCTTTTGAGGGGAAAATAAAAATTTAGTTCTTGATTTAAATTGAAAAACTTATTGAGGTTGCTTTGTGCTTTACGTACGTCATCTTCAGTAATACCTAAGTCAGTTGTAATCCTATCAGATAAACTTTCTTTTAACCTTTTATATGTTTGTTTAAAATGGTCTCTTACTTCTAAATATATTTTCTGTCCATCTTTCCCAACCGCGTTCCATAATGGAAGTATACGTTCATAATCTTGCTGACGTTGTATAAATGCTTCACGTTGTTCTTTATATCTTTGATCTGCTCTTCTAAATTGTGCTTCACTTAAAGCACCACTCTTTAATTTAAAATCAGTACGTAATGGTTTCTTTATTTCTTTACCATTTTTATCTACAAACTTAGGTGGAGCACTCATATCTAAATTAGCATATGTAGATTCATAAAATAGATCATTGAGTTTATCGTACTTATTATTGTCTTTATTATTTGTTCTAAACTGTTGCATGTTCTCTAGAACTTTTTCCATCATATTTACATTTGTACGTGTTTCACCCTCTTGTTTATCAAATAACTTTGCTACTCTTTGAAGTGGATAGTAAACCTTACCTTTTATTTTGATAGATATTTCTCTTCCCCATACATCTGCAATATCTTTTACATTCATGAATTGAAGTATAGCTTTTCTTGTGGCTCCTTTGAGTGTCATAAAGAACTCTTTTTTACCTGAAGAAAAGTTTTCAGGTAGTCCTTTTTTAATATCCCTTACTATGTCATTAATATCACTTGGAGTAGCAAGTGAATAGCTAGGAGTTGAGTTAGCGACCCTCTCACTTATTTCTACGTTACCTACTTCTTTTAAGAATGTATTTATTTCTTTAGCTGGTAGATATCTGTACGCCTTACCTAGTATTAAACTTTCAGCAAGTTGTGCGGCTCTTCTTAATCTATTTGCTAAATTTTTAAAGAATTTTTCTACTACAGTTAAAGGCTCTCGTTTTGTGGTGACCCATCTAGATACTTGGTCAGCAAACCATTCATCAAATGACTCCCAATATTTTTGATTATCCAGTTCACTCACTAACATTTTTGAGTGTTTTGGACGTAGGTCTGCCTTTGCAGTAGCAGGTGCTCTAAGATTTTCCACTAAATTTTTTACTGATTTACCTTTTGTGCGTAGCAACCATTTTTCATATGCTTTTTCAACAGCTTCTTTAGTTGACTGAGATGAATTCTCCCAATACTTTTTCTGTATGATATGTCCTAATTCATGAGATAAAACTTCTAGAGTTTTTCTTTCTTTCATATTCCCATCTAATAAAATAACATCTTCTATAAGATTTGGGCCTATGGATACTGTAGCTCCATTTTTTTGATTTGCGTCTGCGGCTGATGCTCTAACTGGATTATAAGCACCATTTAAATTATACTTTTCAGGATTATTTTGTACGTCTTCAAAAGTAGCTACAAATATTTTAGTTTTTATTCCTAATTGTTTTGTTAAGGCATCTAAAAATTTTACATATTTAGGGTCTATGTTCTCTGACCCAACTATATTTTTTGTCTTACCTTGAAAGGGGCCTTTAGGTTTTTTCTTAAAAAGAAATGCATCTTTAGCTTGAATATTTCTATATATTTCTTTTAGTCGTTGTACTTTAGCAGAGCCCATCTGTTCAAGAAACTTTATTTGCCCTTTACCGTACAACCCATCATTTAATGTCATATGGTAAAAAGAATTTTCTTTTACATCTATGACCCCAAGCACAGCTTTATTACCTACTAAAGCCTTTCCACTAGCAGTAACAAATTGAGCTACGATGAAGTCATCACCCGCATATAAAATATTACTTTGCTTTACTAGTTTTTGAACCTTTTTTTGATTTAATAAATTTTTTAACTTAGTTGGTAGAGTTTTTATATCAGGAAAATACTTAGCAGCTTCTCTTTTTTGTGCTTCTTTTCTTACAATTTGTGCAGTTTTTTCAATACCTTTTGCGGCTGCACCTAACTCTCTACCTATCTTTTTACTGGCTTTTTGACGTTCTCTTTCCGTACGTCTACGTTCGGTAGCAAGTTTTCTTTCTTCCTGCCTTTGTCTTATTTCTTCTTGTTTCTTTTGTTTTTTATCTTGTCTTTCTTTAACCGCACGTTGTTTTTCTTCTTGTCTTTTCCTAACCGCACGTTGTTTTTCTTCTTGTCTTTCTTTAATTACACGTTGTTTTTCTTCTTGTTGTTTCTGTACCGCTTTTTGTTCTTTACGTTTCTGTGCATCACGTTTTTCAAAATCAACAAGGTCTTTTCTAAAGTCAAATAATTTTTGTTGTCCACGTCTTTCTAACTGCTGAGGAGTAACTGCTCTACGAGCCGCATCTTCTTCCAACATTCTTTTTCTATTATCAGCAAGTTGAGTAGTCTTTCTACTTATCTCACCATCAATAATATTTCGTATTTGATTTTTTGTTGTTCTACCAATACCTTTTTGTTTTTGTAAGTTTTCTAGCGGTATACCTAATGTAGTACCGACATTTAAAAGTTCATCTCTTTTTAGGTTAGGGTTTTTTAAAGTTTCTTTTGCTTGAATAATATCGGGAGTAAGTTCAGTTTCTTCTTCTCGTTTAACAACTTCCCTACCTTCAAAATTAGCAACGTGTTGTTTTAGTGCTGTTATCTTAGCATCAGTCTTTGTAAGGTTTTCTCTATCTATACCTGTAATGTTTTCTAAATCTTGTAGTACAACTTCGTTTTCAGGTTTAAATAATTCTTTTTCAATATATCTAAAAGGCCCAACAAGACCTGTATTTTTTCCTACCTCATCAATCTCTTTTGCTGTAGGTGGTGGAGTATTATTATCTACTGCTTCTTCATATTTTTTTACGATATCTTTAGCATCTTGATAAGTTTCAGCTTCAGTCTTATCTACTATAGTTTCAAGTGGTTCTTGTTTCTCACGTTCAATACGTTGTTTTCTTATATCTTCTTGTATTTTTACATCAGGCTCAGTAAATAATTGAAACTGTTCTTGACCTGTAATATCACCTATTTTTGCATTTGCTTTAGAGTCAACATACTCTCTTATTTGCTTTATTGTTCTTGTATTACCCGCAGGGGTTTTAATTATTTCATCCCTACCCAACCCCATTTCTCTACCTGCATCTATTATTTCTGTTTTATTAGAATTTGGGTCTTTGGCTACTTTATCTGCTTCAACAGCAGTATTATATTCTGTTCGTTGCTCAGGTGCTATTTGTATTTCTTCTTCTACAGGTTCCCGTTGTGTTGTCTCAGGTGCTTCTCTAGCTTCAAAATCTTCTAGACGTTTTTTTATACCTGCTATTTTTATTTCTTCATAACTAAACAAGTCAGGGTCTATACCCATTGATTGAGCGTATGCTCTACCTTCTTCAGTTTCAAAGTAATCATCTACTTTTTTCTGTTCTCCCTTTGTATTAAGAAAATCTACAGGTACGCCTACACTAGCAGCAACTGCATCCACTTCTTCAGGCTCAGGAATAATCTCTTTGTTTTCTACATCTGCAACAAACTTTTTAGCTTCTTTATATACTTGAGTTTCACCTGGAATTATTTCTTCTTGTGTTGGTGTAACTTCTTCTTGTGGTGGTCGTGTTTCTGTAGGTTCTTCTGTAGTAGTACCCCTACCACCTTTTCTACCAAAAGCTAAGTCCATTACTGTCTGCATAATGGCTCCTGCTGCTCCACCATACGCCGCAGATTCACCTGAACCTTCAATTAACGATTGCTCTGGTTTGTATACTTCTTTAGCAAGTAGGTTCTGCGCTACCTGCGCGCTTGCCTCTTGAAGTCCTTCTACCCCACCTGTCTTTAATGCATTTGTTGCATAATCTGAAATACTATCAACTGTCTTGGCATCCAACGCCCGAAACAACCTTTGTATTGGAAGTAGTTCAGATATTCCAATAACTGCTCCGACTCGTGTAACACTTTCTATTTCGTCTTCTGTTGCTCCCTCAGCTATGGCTCTTTGCCTTGCTTCACCCGCACCTAATGAAGATGCAAATGCACCTGATGTACCGTAACCTGCGGCTTTTGATGCGGCTATACCTGCGCCTGCGGCTCTAGCTATACCTACCCCTGCTAGACCTGGCCCAAAAAACGTCAACATGCTACCCACTGCTTGAGATAGTTTACGTGTGACTGATGCTTCAGGGTCACCCTCTTCAGGGTCTGGGGCTAAATAATCCGCAACGCTTGTGATTACACCTACTGTCTTTTTTTCTGCTTCTTCTGGTAGTAAAGCTGCGGCACCAATACCTGCGGTTTCTAGCCCACCTACAAAACCTTCTTTTAAACCACCAAATATATCTTGTAAAAAATTAGGTTCTTCAGGTGGTGGTACATACGGTTCTGGTTCGGTAATTTCTTTTTGTTTAAAGGGGGAAAAACTTTGATTAAAATAAGGACTAACAATTTCTCTTATCTGTTCATCAGACATACTGTCTGGAAACTCGTATTCCCCTTTTCCTGGAATATTTACATATTTAGGCATAGATTAATCAGGTGTTGGAAGTTTGTACTTATATGGTGTTTTAGTAGAAGGGCTTGTAGTTATGTCTATACCTCCTCCTCCAAAAAAATCATCTCTGTCTTTTTTAAGAGTATTAAATTCTTGTGTCCTTTTTTTAATAAGGTTTTCATACTCAATTCTGTTTTTAGAATTCTCTGGATATATCAATATACCTTCTTCTAAATCTCTAAGCTCTCTTTCTAACTCCATTAGTTTCTTATCAGTTAAAGACCTAGTATAATTACCTGAAGTTATACCCGCGCGTATACTTGCAGCTTTTTCTGCACCGTCAACTTTAAGTTTAGCAATTTCTGTTGCATTAAACATTTGTTTATTAGCTATTCTTGTTCGAACATTAAGTGTAGCCTCTGTTCTCTTTTCTTGGCTCCTAATGTCCATTTTCTTAAGTTGTTTATTATTTTCCATAATAGCTTCTGTACGAATGTTTCTATAGGTAGCATTTACAGCATTCGCATCTTGACCCCTATTAAATTTTTCTACATCTACTAAAACTTCTGCTTTTTTAAGTCCAGCATCTCTTCTAAGTTTTTCTTCCTCTCGTTTACGTCTATCAAATTCTTTAATATCTCCCTCTTCACGTGCAACTTCTGCTGCTATTCTTTCTAAATCTGCTTTATCGTAAAGTTTTTCTGATTGTTTTACTTCTTTCATAGCAGCTGTAAACTGAGGTAGTGACATATTAAGAGCTTTAGCAGTATCTTTTAAAAGGGCACCTATACCTGCACCTGATTCCCCTGCTGTAGCTATCATATTTAAACCGAAGGAAAGTAAAAGTGTATCTTTTGCCATCGCTTTTTCTTTTTCTATGCTGTCCTTCATACCTTTTACTTTTTTGTTATATTCTTTCATAGAATCAGTTGCTCTAAGTTTTTCTCTTTCTTCTTTAAATTCTCCAGGTGTTAAGTTTTTATCAAATCCAATCTCTGAAAGTATTTCATTCTTTTTTTCATCTGATATTTTAAATTTATCAAATAATTTTTGCATTTCTGGAAACTGTTCGTGGTATCTCTGCGATACAGTTTTAACTTGTTCTTCTGTTTCATCGCCAAGTGTGTCTATTACAACAGGTTTTTCTTCTTCTGTTACTTTTTTCTTTGTATCTGTACCTGTACCTGTACCTGTACCTGTACCTGTACCTGTACCTGTACCTGTACCTGTATCTGTACCTGTACTTACGTCAGATACTGTTTTTCCACCTACTACGTCTTTTTTCATACCCACTTCTAAACCTTCTGAGCCAGTTGGGTCAAGATCAAACCCTATGCTTCCAAGTCCAGCAGGTTGTTGAAATTCAGGTTTATTAAGGTCAACACCGAATTTATCTTCTACAGGTTTTCGTTGCCCTAATTCTTCTTCTAACTTTTGCATGGTGCCTATACCATATAGTCTAGGGTTTGTTCTAACTTTATTCATATCTGCTTGTATTTCTTCTACAGTTCTTAATCCCATTCCCCTCACTGCTTCAGGGTCTTGCATCATAATTTGTTGTTCAGCCGCGGCTATTTGTTCTTGTAAGTTTTTTAAACCTCCCAATCCATATAATCTAGGATTTGCTTGAGCTTTTACTAACTCTTTATTAAGTTCGTCTAATCTTTGTCTTGGGTCTTTACTTAAATCTGCAACTTGACCTACAGTAAATGGGCCTGGTGTGTTTTGAAAAGATACTCTACCACCTTCATACATACGCACTGCGCCTGGCATACCCATAGTTTCTTGTCCTCTAGGTTCTTCTTGGTAAGGTGTTCGTGGAGATTTAAGGCCTTGCAATGATGCTATTTGTGTAGGCTCAGGACTAGCTTCTCTTACTACTTTATCAGCAACGGTTTCTTGTGGTTGATTTTGTTGCGCAGCAATACCAGCAAATTGTTTACTCATAGTATTTCTACGGTTCATTTCACTAATCAATAAAAACGCAGGGTATTTACCAGAAGTAGTAGAAGGATTTGCTTCCTTTCTTAAAAACTGTTCTGGTACGCCTTTTAAATATTCTGATATTTGTAGTATATTCATAGGTTATGCTCCTTGAAAGGCTCTATATGCACCTAAACCTGCAACACCTAAACCGAGTGCTTGTTGGAATGGATTTGGTGGTGGGCTATACGCATACTGCTGACTTGGCATCATTGGTGCAACACCTCTGACCATAGAACTATAAAAACCAAGTTGTTCTTTTGGATAATCTCTTTGACGTAGAAAGTCCTGGTAACGCATATCTAACAATCTCTGAGCGTCTGCCTGCTCTAATGTGCCTGCTCTTTCCATCGCTTGAAGTCTTGACATTTCAGCTTGTTGTTGAGCCCCTGCTAGACTTGATAATCCTTGTGCGCCTTGCATTGCTGCTTGTCTTTCTGATTGTAGTTGTGCTTGAGCATTTTCAAATGCAGATTGTGAACCTCTGGTTTGGATATCACTTAATCGCTGTGCTAAGTTTCCATATTGTTCAGACTCAATAAGACCATGTCTTGCACCACCAAAGGCACCTGCTTTTGCAGCTCTACCACCAATATCTTGGAGCATTTTTTGAGCTTCTGTTGTCGCTTGTCTTTTTGCAACGTCTGTAACCGCCTGTTGGTATGGTGACATAGCACGGGAAATATCTTCGGCTGTGGTTTGTCCTGCACCTCGTCTCATTAACCCAGCAGCTTCATCATATAGTGGTGAAGTCTCTAAGCCTTTATACCCTTCTAAAGCCGCTCTTTGTGCGTCAGTCATACCCGCTAATCGTTCTGCGCCATATGGTACGTATTCTTCTGAAGATATCGATGCTGCCCGTTTTGCTATATCTGTTGCATAAGGTACTAGTTGCGGGGCTAGTGTTGTAGTGTATGAAGTTTGTTCCCCCCCACCTTTACCACCACCATAGAAGCAGAATGCATCTGCTAACCATCTAATATTTAAAATTTTTCCAAATAAAATCATATTATTTCCTTAACCAACGACAATCATCTTTATGCATTTCTAATAGCACTAAATCACCACCATCATCATGCATCCCTTGCCACCTTTGTTTTTCTTTAAAACCTAACCTTAAATCCATTTTCATTGCTAGCTCGTTTAAACTATTAACAATACCAAAAACAATATCAACATCATGAGCATTAAACACATAATCGAAAACACTAGCGGTAAATTCTCTGGGTAAATATTTGCTGCCTCCCATACTCGCAACATGAATCTGTGCAGTCCTGCCAATCCAAGCGTTATAACCAACCACCCACCGTATGCTATTGTCTTTATCCAACCAGATAATAGTTTTAAGATCATGGCTAGGTGTAACGTGTGCTTTTTCATGTAATATTGTTCTTGCAACATTTTTTAATTCTTCCGTTTTTGGTAAAACTACCATAAATTATGCTGGTAAAAACTCCTCTGCTTTTATTTCTTTTGGTTGAGTCTTTTTACCTGTTCTTGCCATTCTAACTCTTTCCATCATCTCATATAATTTAGAGGCGCCAGCATTACTAGAACCATTACCTAAACCTGCCACTACATCAGCGGGGACAATAAATTCATCTTTAGATAATGCTACTTCTTGTTCGTTCTCAATGTCTCCATAAACTTCATCTGACATCCCGTCACCATCGCCTTCTACTTGACCTTGTGTTTGTGGGATACTCGCAATACCACTTTCGGCTTGTGAGGCACTTGCAGTGCCACCTTCTTGCATTTGTTTAATATGCCCACCTTTTTTAGCATATAAATTATTAGGGCTAAAATATCCAAATTCTCCACTACCAAAACCTTCACCTGGGTAACTTACTCTTCTTTTCATAGGGTCTACATCAGGAAGTCCTGGTATATCTGACTCTCCTTGTCCTCCACCTTGAGCTATCATACCTCTACCTACTTCACCTGCTAGGGCACCAACTCCAGC
>CAACVD010000115.1_pt1 | contig 33278 bp, 45 predicted proteins | sample 2381771 | NCBI WGS metagenome assembly CAACVD01 (sample SAMEA5211965, study PRJEB30684) | marine metagenome | biome: Marine; feature: Epipelagic; material: Water | collected 2015-10-15 | depth 15 m
GTCAACACCTGTTGTAGTATCTGTTAGGAATATCTCTGGGTCTGCTGAGGTTACTTGTATCTTACCTGTAACTTCAAGCTTTTGAGTCGGGCTGTAAGTGCCTAAGCCCAAATTACCTGCCGAATTAAGGTTCATTGATTTTGATTCAGTACCATCAATTTCCCATAGTATAGAATTACTTGTCTGCCATCTGAAAGGTTGTGAAGAGCTATCAGAAACAGGAGACTTTAATGTAAGTATTCTATTTTGTACGCCTAAGTCTGCCTGTGCTGAGAACATTGATTGGTCAATACCATCTGTAAATAAATGCATTTTAGCAGTCGGTGCTGATAAACCTACGCCCACGTTACCGCCCTCTGGGTTCAATAATAAGTCATAAGTTGCTGTACCTAAGTTTGATACAAAGCCTGATTGTATATAGCTTTTAAATCCAGTTGTACTTAATGTACCAAACAACATACCATTACCACCACTACCTTCAACACATAGGTTGGAGTTAGCTTCAGTTATAGTTGAGTTAGATGAACCTAGTATTGCCATTTTAGCAACTGGTGATGTGTGGCCTATGCCCAAGCGCCCTGTATTAGTAAGACGCATTTGCTCTGTACCACCATAAGCGAATCTAGTGCCTATACCAGAAGAATCTATTGTTATCGGATAGCCACTATCAATATGAAAGCCTGTTGTAGCCCTAGTATCATAGTTTAAATTTAAAGATGCATAATTAGTAGTTGTAGTATTAAATGTCCAATTAACTGCACCTGATGTTCCTGTAATACCAGACTTTAAATTAATCTCAGCATTATCTGAATCTAAAAGTATGTCACCTGACACATCTATACCATCTGTATCAATTCTTGCTACTTCTGTGCCGTCTGCTTTCTTGTAGATTATATTTGATTCAAAATCAAAATTAGTGTCATTACCGCTTTGTGTTATATCAAATCTTTTGTTTCCGTCTGTATCTTCTAGTCTGATGGTCGGTGATGAGCTTTGTATATGTAACTCATGGTCTGCAACAGTATTTGCATCACCAACACCTATTTTACCTGTTACAGCTATACCAGTAGTGTTGACCTCTAGTTTAGTTGCAGTTCCAGCTTTGATTTGCATCTTAGCTTGGTCTACTGCTATCTCATAGTCTGAAGTAGCACTTAAGTCATTAAATGTTAGAGTAGGCGCGTAGCTATTTATAGAAATACCACCTGACACATCTAATGCACTTAGAAATGCACCGCCTGTTGAATTTATAGAGGCTACTTCACCACCACTGTTTTCAAACTTGATAAAGTCATTAGTAGTTGTGCCACCACCATTTCTTAAGAATGTCATTGTAGGGCATAGTGAGTTATCCTCGTCATTAATAACGATTGAGCCTGTACCACCACCTGTAAAGGTTGCATCAGCTTGCACAGTTAATGCACCTGTCATTGTGCCACCAGCTTTAGGTAGCGCAGCGTCAGCAGTAGTACCTTGCGCGGCAGTAGCATAATCAGAAGAATCAAATGCTTTAACTTGTGCTAGGTTAGTAACCTCAGAATCCATCAAGGCTCCTGCGGCGGTTACGTTAGCAGTATCCGTCACATCAGCAGATGCTTCTATACCATCAAGTTTAGTACCATCAGCGGCTACGTCGCGGCCATCTACTGTGCCTGATAGTGTTACGCTCCCGGTAAAGTTTAAGTTACCTGTGCCTGTAATATCGTTGCTGTTTAAATCTAAATTACCGCCAAGTTGCGGTGTAGTATCGTCTACAACGTGTGCTATGCCGCTAGTGCCGCCTGTTGCAGATATAGTACCATCAGCCGCTATAGTTACATTTGTACCAGCTGTTAGTGAAGCAACAACATTTGTTGTATCTGTAACATCAGCTGCTGTTTCTATTCCGTCTAATTTTGTGTGATCTGCATCTGTAAATGCATTTGTATCTGCGTTGCTTTCGTATGCTGTTTTAATCTGTGCCGCCGTCTGGTCTGCTGTAGCGCCAGGTTCTATTCCGCTTAGTTTGCTTACATCAGCGTCAGCAAAATTGTTTGTGTTTGCATTACTTTCATACGCAGTTTTGATTTGCGCGGCTGTTTGGTCTGCTGTTGCGCCAGATTCAATGCCGTCAAGCTTTGTGCCGTCTGCTGATACATCACGCCCATCAATAGTACCTGTTATTGCAATGTTGCCTGTTCCTGTAATATTCCGATTATTCAAATCAAGATTGCCGCCAAGCTGGGGTGATGTGTCCTGTACGATAGCAGTAATACCAGCAGTATTAGTTGCATTAGCCCACACAGTTCCATTGTAAACAAGTATCTGACCGCTTATTGCATTGTTGACTTGTACGTCTGTAATGTTGCTAAGTATGTGATTGTGACCATTGTCCACAACAGTTACTGCAATATCTATATCGCCTGTTGTGTAATCTAACGTACCACTCCCTGTTGCTTCCCCGGTAAGGTTTGTCGTCAGGTTTGTAGGTATCGGTACAGGTGAACCACCAGCACTATCTTCAGCTATTGGCATTTAACTCTCCATTACCATTTTACGCGGTTAGCCCAATAGGCTGCGCTTGATTTACCTTTTGCTATGTTCTTGCGGTGTCTCGCTTTAAAACTAGCTCTCTTTTTCTTCATACGTTGGCTTTCACCAGACTTAGGCTTTCCTGCTGTACTAGCACCTTGCTGTCCAAAGCGTATGATCTTTTCTTTGCCGTCATAACACGACTTTACAACGTGCGACTTCTTACTATGCCCAGGCGTACGTCTAGGCTTGTTGCACTTCATATTAGCTTTAAGTATGGGTTTGCGGCTAATCATTTTTTGTAAGCATCTGGCGTTGTTTTTAATGTAAGTGTCTGACCTACTTTAGCGCCTAACACTCTACTAGCATTATTAATTATACTTTTTTCTTTTGCTGTTAATATTCTAGCTTTACTTTCTAATTGTAATAAATTAATTAATTTTGTTGCATCACGTTTTGCTTGTCTAGTTACAGTAATTTTTGCAACTTCAGCACTACCTAATAACAACAGTGGGACTAATGCAGCACCAGACGCACCACCAGCTGTATAACCAGCACCTGCACCACTTAATAGTGACATTACGCCAATTGGCCCCATACTTGTTGTATTATCAGATATAGCTAATTTTGATAATCTGCCAGTAAGGCCTGGTTTTTTATTTGCTATACTTTCTATTTCATTTATTAAATTATTTTGTTGGGGGTTTGTGTCTGGTCTATTGTTTGCTATTTGTTTAGCTCTATAAATTTGTTGTAATTCTTTTGCAACATTTTGCACTTCTTCTGGTTGTTGCATTTTTCCTTTAATTACATTACCAGCACTATCATAATAATTTTTCCTACCTATTATATTTTCTAATTTGGTTATTTCAGAAATTTGTGAATTTTTTTTATTTCCTAAAATAAATCGTGATTGTGAAAAACGTGCCGCAGGGTTGCTATATTTTAATATATTTTTATTTAAATTATTATTAATTTGTCTAAGGACTTCCCTTTCGTTTGGTATTAAACTATCGTAGTTTCTATTTAAATTTGTTTGTAAATTAAATAAATCATTAGTTGTAAATTCTTTTTTTGACACTGCTGTGTTTGGTATTACAGATTTATCTTTTGGTATTGTACTGTATGGTTTTAATCCCATTGCTTTAAATTCAGTTTGCAAGCTATCTTCAGTTATTATATTGCTTGTTGGTTGATTAGCTGGCTTAATTTGTTCGCGCAATTTGTTATAATACACACCTACTTTACTGCCATCAGGCAATTGCGCCAGTCTATTTGTATCTATTCCAACTAATGCTCCTTCAATTACATCATCTTCTATCGGAGCACTTTTAGATTTAGCATCGTTATAATAATTATCTCTTTTTTTAATTAAATCTACTGTGTTTGCTTCGTTTTCTTTACGCAATTTAGTGTTTTTACTAGCAATTCTGTTATTTGCAAATTTGTTGATTCCACCTTGTGCAAGCCCACCTGAGAGTCCACCTATTGCAGCAGATTTCAATGTCGTTACTGGATTAAAATCTGTATCAACACCTGTAGCTACTCCACTATAAACAGCGCTATCTAAAGCAGCGCCCTTACCTGTATTAGCCGCTCTTGTTAATGCGTTACTTTTTGCTAGTTTTGGCACTGCCATACCGCCAGCATTTGCTGTTAAATTGCCTCTTTTAAGTAATTGTGATGGCAACATACCAGCTTTCATTACTTTGCCAAAACCAAGTGCAGAGCCACCAATATTTGAAGCAAGTGCTCTTTTATTTGCTTGTTTATATACTTGTTTATTGCGCTGTCTTAACAGTCTTTTTGCATCTTCGTTTGATATATTATTTTTACTGGCTAAAAAACGTGTCGCTATAGGATCTGATAAATTTGCTGTAGCACCACGTATTGCTTGATATGCAATTAATTGATTTAATAATGTCTCACTTAAATCTGGGATTGGTGCATTACGTTTTGTATCTATATTATAGCCCATTACTTTTGCCTATTCTTATAGTTAAGATAATCATTTAAATTGTAAATTTTGTTATTTTTGTTTTCAAACAATTTTAATGCTTCTTTAGTATTTAATTTATCGTATGTGCCTTTACTATCAGAGTAGCCACTTATATTTGCCGCTCTATTGTGTGCGTAAAATTCTTCTAAAAATTTTAATTTTTCTAATTCTTTTCTTAATGTTTTTGCACTCATATTTGTATTTAATTTGTCGATAGTTTGTTTCATAATATCTGTTTCATAATTTGATATTGATCCTGCGCCTTTTAATATATTAACGTATGCTTCTTTTGCTTTTTGTGAACCAATTAATTTCCAAGTATTACTTATATCTTTATAAGCCTCTTTGTTTTTACCAAATTCTCCTTGTAAGTCTCTAAACTTGCCACTAGTTTCTTCAAATCCTACCATTCGGTTAAAAAATTTATTTAATGTATCATCATCATATTTTAATAATGTATCAAAATTATTTGCGCGTTCAGTAGTTGTAGCCCTTATGTTTTCTAGGTTATCTAAAGTTTCTTGCATATCTTTACCCGATTGTTCTTGGTATTTTTCAGCACTTTCTGGTGTCATCATTACAGTGCGGTTGCCACCTACATCTACAGCTATCAGACCATTTTCATTTACAGTAATTTTATTATTAGTGCTATCGCTATCGTCTATTGCAGTAAATCCTGGTATAGTTTTAAAACCACCATCTGGTGTTATTCCGCCAAGCACTATATTACCTTGATTATCTCTGTAATTACCAAATGTACTTTCTAAAGCTTGCTTATCTAATCTTTGTTGCTCTATTGCATCTTGTGTATATTTCATATATTTTGAAAAATTATCTTCTGGCTGTGATGGATTGCCATATCTATCTGCCATAATACTGCCCAATAACCCTGCGAGATAACGTAAATTATTAGGTTTTTGTTCTTCACTATTAGGCTCTACAAGATTACCATTGATGTCACGATAAACAGTTGTTGGCTCTCCTAATAAATTACGTGCTCTGTCAAGTCCTGTTGTTTTATCTTGCTCAAATGCAAAATCATCTTGTCTAAAAGGTACTTCAACAGCGTTACTCATATCCTGTAATATGCCTACACCTGTTGGCATAACACCATTACCAGCACCATTACTTTGTTTTCTACGATCATATTCGGCCATAACTTGTTTTTCAGTAAGACCTCTTTCGTGTACAAATTCTTTACCATCTATTGTAGAAATGTCAAAATTTGCTAATTTATCTAAATCTTGTCGTGATTGTTGTTGTCCACCTGTTGGGTCGTATTTTTCTTGTTTATTGTTATACGTCGTATCGTATGGATTGCCTTGGCTGTCATATACTACATTAGGATTTACTGTTCCATTGTAATCTACAGCATTAAGGCCTGTTCTTTGACTGTATTTATTTCCTGCCCGATTTGGTGGTGAATATGTAGTCTGTTGCGGTATGTAACCTTTTTCTGCATTTATCATATCATTTTTCTCGTTGTTAAATTGCTGGTTAACATCTTGTGCGCGTTTTAATACATCTGCTTCTCGTTCTGTTAGTGGCTCTTTAGGAAAAAGGGGTACAAACAAGGGTCTATCGCTGACTTTGCCTTCTTTGTATTCTTTACTTAATTTTTGTCTCTCTATGTTGCCTTCTCTGTAACTATTTCTTATCATATCAATTGCCCTCGGAGGACTGACAGGAATATCTTCTACTATTGGTTTTGACACTATGTTATTGCTGTCGTCTTGTGCATTTTTATTTAGTGGCGGAAACATTTTTTCAAATGCTTCTTCATCAAAATCTTCGTAACTGCCATCTTCATTTATGTTAATTACAAAATCAGGACTTTTTTCGCTATTGCGCATATAATTGTTTACATAACGACCATATAAATTTAATTGTTGTGCTGGTGTCATTTTACTAATTTCGTCAGTTGTTGTACCTAAATTATTTGCAGTAGATTCTATAAATTGAAACAAACCTGTTGCACTTGAATCTGGGTTTTTTGCAGTTGGATTAAAACTACTTTCACCTGACATTATTTGATATATATCTTTTTTATTTATATTTGGATTTTGGCTTAAAATATTGTTCAACTCTACTTGAAAATTTGGGTCTGCTAAAAAAGGATAATCTGTTTCTACAGTTTCCATATTAATTGGGCGTTTAGCGTAATATTCATTTATACTTTTTTTTGTTACATCTCCACTATTGTTTGTCCAACCTGGATTTAATTCTGCTTGCCGTGAATTAGGCCCATATAATATTTCTTCATCTGGGTTTTTTCTGTATGCTGGTGCACCCTGTAATATACCTAGTGGATTAGCTCTGATTGCAAACATATTTGTTAGTGGTGACATAATTTACTCTACTATTACTTAAATTTATTTAATGCGCTGCCAAGTAATGTGCCCGCAAATGGATTCGCTGGCCCCATAGCAAGCCCTAACAATCCTCTGCCTATCATACTACCTGCACCACCGCTTTTAGATGTTGTTTCATTTGTAGTAGAATCTGTATATTTAGGTGTAGCACCTAAAATGCCACCTTCTATACCTGCTCTTCTATAAAAATCATCATATTGCCTCATAGCTTCTTGATATTGTGCATCTAATTGCGCTTGGTCTAAACCGCGTTGTGTTTGCCCATATTGATTTTCTATTCCATATGCTCTGTAATCTGCATCAGATAATTGTCCTGCCATATTACCAACTTGTGCTGCACCACGCAGTCGTAAATCTGCACCACGTAAACCAGCAGCTTGATTGTATGAGTCAGCCTGTAATTGCCTAGCGGCATCTGCTTGTAATCTAGCCGCTGCATCTTCATAACCTTGACTTCGTAACTGGCCTATAGTTTTTGCAGTAATGTCAGCATAATTACGTTCATTTTCAGCTTGTTGTATTGCTTGTCTAGAGCCACCAAACGCAGCAGATTTAGCAGCTTGTGCATCTATATTTTCAGCACTTCCCATTTGTTTTCGTTCTATATCACTGACTGTATTGTCAATAACTTGTTGTATGTATGGATTCATATAGCCAGATATGTCCATATCAGTAAAATTTTGTGTTTGTATTTGGTCTGGCGTATATTGTGCGCCTTGTTGTGCCATTTCTAAACCTTGCTCCATAATACCACGATTGCTAACATTGTTTGACATATAATTAGACAATGCTTCTGTTTCCATGTCACTCATGCCAGCAACTCGTTCGCCTGTATATGGCGTGTATGCTTGCTCACCAAATGCTCTTGCATTTGATGCAGCAGTATTAATCATATTTTGTGTAAATGGGTCTACTGTTTGATTTGTTTTTGTTTCTTTTTTTGTTTTACTGCCCATTACGGCCTCCATATTAAAGTTTTGCCATCTACAACAAAACCAAGGTTTTTTAATAATCTATTCCAGCCCTTACGATGCCCAAATGTTTCAATGTAACTACCACCTAAATCGTTTACATATTTTTTTGCGGCATCTACTAGAAGATAAAAGTCTTTTAAATCTCCACCATATAGCCAAACATTTAATCCAACAGTGCCATCAGATTTGTTAGCTATTTCTGTTATTGCAGCACTATTATTTGCTGGCCAATACTGCGCTTCTTTGTTTATGACAGCCTGTTTAACTTCTTCATATGTGTGCTCATATCCTGAACGTGCTAAAGCGTTCACGATTTGTTCTTTATGATTATCTATGTTTACAATGCTGTCCAAGACAATACTCCAGAGTTATCAATACTTGCGCTGTAACGTGTGCCGTTAGGACTTGTTAGTATTAATCTATTGTTTGCGTTTATATTTATATCTTCATTGATCTTGCGTGTTTGCGTCATTTCATATGTAATATTACGACGTGTTTCTATTTCATTTACTGCATCGTATGTTGGCATTGCATCAGGTAGCCTCATCGTTTGCTCCCTGGTTTAACTTCAATACGCGGTACACCAAGCCTCCAATTAGTTGACTCTGCACCTATTGCTTTTACTAGCATCTGCCTACCATGTACTCTTATTGGTACAGGTTGCTTAGTTGCCGTATAAGGGCCAAAACTACGTTCTGTGCCATTAGGATACATTTTAGTTTTAAATGTCATACTTACGTCACCCTGTGCGCTTTCATCAGGATATAAAAACGTAAGATTAGAGCTGTTTTCACCTGTACCTAATTCTACAGGGCCATGCTCAATAAAACTAACATCTCCATTGTGGTCATAACCAAACTCATGGTCATATATTTTTCCACTAGCATCTACAGCTATTGGATATGGTAATGGCGCTTTGTCTGTCGCACATAATCGCGATAAACTGCCTTTATTCCAATGTCTTTCTCTGTAGTCATAAACCACATATTTGTCATTTTCAGTGCTATCAGCACTAGGGTAAAACCACCAAACTTCACCAAATGAAGCGTTATGCCAAGCAGTAACTTTGCTAATTTGTGCTCTGTTAATATCTTTAAATACTGCATCATGTACGTCGCAAGCTATAGGTTGGCTGTAACCTGTATGTACATAAAAATTTTCATGTGACATCCAATATGCTGCGCCATCAGCCGTTGTCACCGCACCAGCAGACACTAAACCACCACCAGCATTATCTTGTGGAAATCCGTATACTAATGGCGGCCCTAAATATACAACACGCCATACGTCTTTATCTGTAAATATAAGGCTACCACCTTTTACATTAACAGCATTTAATATTGTACCAGCTGTTTGTAGACTAAAGTTACCAGCTTGGTTATTAGCCGCTGCTGTCCACTCATTTCTATCTTCTTGGTCTGACCAAGCAACATCTCTTGGCACTCCCGCTGCGCCAAGGCACATTACAATACGTTCTGGTGTTACTAATACTGCTCTGTTACTTACAGGCGCATTTGTTACTTGTGTAGCATCAACATTAACATCTACATTCCATTCGTACAATTTACCATCATCAGGCAATACGCCTAGTAATATTTGTCCAAAAGTATCTAATGACCACACACTTGCTGGATTTATAGTATTAGTTACAGCAGGGTTACTAACACCATACGGCCCACGACCATATAATCCTGTACCATAACCAGCACCTGTATCTGCATCTGCTCTGCCTGTAGTCAATCCAGAAGGCGTTATGTCTGTTACAGCACCACCTACAGTCATAGCGTACAAATTACTATTAGTACCTATAGCGGCAAATATTTGATTACTGTTATCACGCCAAGATATAACACGTCTTGCCTTGCCGCTTACAGTTGTAGTTGTTCTCTGTCTCCAGCCGCCCATTGGCCCTAATGCACCAAACTGCCAACGCACTAAATTAGCATCAAAGTTACGACCTTTAGACTGATACTCTGTGCCGTTAGTGTAAACACCGGGCGGTATGTTTAATGGTACTAACATTAACTAAAACTCACTGTAACTGTATTTGTATAAATTACATTATTATCAGCATCTGTTACTTGGCATCTGTAAACAGCATTGCCTACTTGTAATGCACTATAATAACTAAATCTTGTAGCATATTGTGTGCCTGTTTGTGGTGATATCTGTGTACTGTCAGAAATACCAGATACATATTGCCATATATATGTATACGGAGCCTTACCACCCGTAACTGTTACTTGTGCATATCCGTTATTTGGACTGCTTGTTTGCCCTACATAACTTCCGATAGGGTCACTATAAATTGAATTACCGTATAATTGTGTAGGCGTTGTTGTTGCCTCAAATGCAGTAGAAACAACTTCCCATGCACTGCCATTCCAACGCTTTACACCACTGCTAGGCTCTACCCACGCACTACCATTGTAATACTTAGCTGTTGCGTCTGCAAATGCAGTGCCGTTATAAGTTTTAATCGCCATTATGTTGTTGTATCAAACCAAATGTCATCTGTTAATGGGCTTGTAGGCGCTGTATTGCCTACAGTTATTGTTCTGCCATTTCCGCTAGCGTGTGCTACTTTGCTATCTAATGCTGCTTGTAAACCGCTTGTTTGCGCTATTGTTAGTGTATCATCTGCTATTGTGCCAACGCTTGTAGCTAATGTAAAATCACCAGTGCCGTCAAATGCTACGCTGCCTGTAACTACGCCTGTCAGTGTTACTGTTCTGGCAGTAGACCATTTATCTGCTGACGTTGCATTGCCTGTCAATACAGCATCAGTGCCATCTGTACCAGATTCGAGTATTTTGCTTGTACCATCACTTGCAAATACATCGCCTGTAACATCACCTGTTAAATTGCCAACAAATGTCGGCCCTGTAACTGTTCCTGTAAATGTAGGGCTTGCTAATGGTGCTTTACTGTTAGCTAAATTTTCATTAGTTTTTACTTGTGCATCAATTGCTATTTGCGTGTTATTTAAATCACCGCCCCATGTATCTTGTGCAGTGCCTGGTGTATTATATGTCCAGCCATAATTTGTTGTTGTAGGCATATCAATAGTATCCTGCTGTTGCGTTTATCATCTGTGGTTTAGTTCCTGACATTCTGCGCTTATCTTGATCATTCAATGCTTTAACAGCATCTTCAAACAATGCACTCCATACAGGTAATCTGCTATCGTCATTTAAAAATGGTGCAGCGTGTAATAATGTGCCATACAAGTATATCTGCGGTGATTTACTTAGTAACCAATTTGTATCTACATCATTTACCAAAGGCGTTACTTCAGCCAAGTACCTCATAATGCCAATGGTAGCATCCGGGGGAAACGGATAAAATAATAATTTAGTGCCCTGTATAGAATAAAATCTAGGTATGCCTGAGTCAGCACCTATACCATCTAATGAATTGTGCGGTACATATTGCAACGGATATTCAGAGCTTTTCATCTGTATATTACGCATTTCTAAGAAGTTTGTAGGCAATGTTGTTTGCCCTACGTTTATAGTAAACTCAGTGTATTCTTCCATCTCAGATACATTGACTTTGCGATTGACGCTTTCTTCATTCATTTTAATAAAATTAGGTATTTGTGCAGTCAAATCATCACGATTTAACGTGTCATTTATAACTGTTTTTAATTCGCCTAGATTTGCAAATGCCATAACTACACCTTAAACTGCGCTACACGCAATGCTTGAAACTCATTACTGTTTAATTTTTCTACAACACGAGGCCAATGATCTTGATTAAATACATCAATGCCCTCTGTTGCTTTCCAATGCTGTATTAGACCTAATGGTATTGTGCCAACTTTAACTAAATCAGCTTTACCTAATGTGCCTTTAGCATCATATTGTTGTCTTTTATTGTCATCTAGTATTTTAGTGACATCTTGTTCTGTTTTTACATACATTTCATCTGTTGCGCTATCAACTGCTAGGCTGTGTTTCATGCCTGTTGCTGCATCATATGAAAATGGTTTAAAACTACTCATGTTAATCCCTTGCTACTACCAAATCGTTTTCTTCTAATAACTTAGCTTGCGCTGCATTTGTTTTAAATATGTCGCCTTTTTTATAACATATTTCACTACCATCAGCATTTGATTTACCAGTTCTTATTTGCGCTATACCGCCTTTTTTAGTGACAATGCATTCAATGCCGTCATATTTTTGTATTTTTGCTTTAATCTTTGGTGCTTTTGCTTTTGGCATATTTATCTCCTAATTGTAGGGGCTGGCAAATGCCAACCCCCATTCGTTACCTAATACTAGGTTAAGTCTGCGGCTACGCCTAGACCTTTTTCGTTCTTCACGATAAGTGTCATATCACCAAGGATTTGACCTTTTTCGTTGTCACCAGTTTTGGATAGTTCTTCATAACGTGGTGAACGTAATGTACCTAAAGTACACATGGATGGGTCTACAAATAGAGCATCGCGTGTTAGGCCATACTGTACTGGTATTATAGTTAGTTTGCCGTGGTTAGACAGATAAACGTCTGCACCGCCAACAACTACGCCTTCATCCATTCCGTTGATTTCATAGCGGTTAGCTGCAAGTCCAGCAAATCCAGCAAATATTGCTTTATGAGCAGCACTCATATAGATTTGTGAGAATGTAGCGCCATTATTAAATCCAGATTGAATTACGGCATCCATGATGTCTTTAGTGAAAGTACGCTGTGTACCATTTGTAGCAGCAGCACAATCTGTTCCGCTATATCCACCATTAGCACCGCCTGAACCGCGTGACACGTTTGAAGTTGCCCATGCTAATGCACCAGCAGCTTTACGCCCAGTTGAACCTGATTCTTCAGATGAAGCAAAGTTACCAATGAAACGAGCTTCGAAGTCACGCTTTAGCTCAATACCTTTGATAAGCTTTTGTCTAGCCATTTCTGACGCTACGCCAGCTGAGTCAACAGCTTCTTGTATGCCAGCTACAACTACCGCACGCTTTTTTGTTTGTACGCGGTTAGCAACACGTGTTCTTGTGTTAGCTTCAAATGATGTAGTATCATCACCATCAACTTGTGCTGAAGCAGCATCTGGAGTTGCTAGTGTTTCTGTTTGCCACTCATGACGTGTAGCAGTAACTTTTACGCCACCGCCTTTGATGTTTGAGCAGAATGGTGTTTTCTCAGGAGCAACGCGCTCGATAAGGTTTGAGAGGTCTTCTCTGTTGCCAGCAACACCTGCTGGTACGATTGTGTTTGTTGGTGCAGCCATCTTAATATCTCCTGTTGATAGCTAACTCGATAGCAATAACGCTACAGCATCATCTAATGAATTAGACTTATTGAAACGTTTTGCAGCACGAGCTTTTCTTAATGAATTTGCATTACCCGCTGATTTGCCTTTTGACTTGATTGTCTTAGGCACAGGTTTTGCGCTAGTTTTTGAAAGTTTTTTCTGACTATTGCGGTATTTAATACCATCATAAGCCAAAGCTAACATTCCTGGCTTTGCAAACCTAAGTTCTTCTGGTGTAGCTCCTAAATCCAACAATGTCTTAGTCAATGTTTGTTGTATTTCCGGGCCTTTAACAGCATCCAATAAATCTGGAAATAGTTTAGGTACATTTGCAAAGTTTTCTTGCAGTATCTGTTGTTCGTATTCTTTTTGTGCATTGACCGCAGATTCTTTATGAACCTCTAAGGCTTGCGACTCAGCTTCAAACAACGCTTTGTTTTGCAAGTATTCTGATGGGTCTCTTTGCGACATAGCTACCCAATCAATGTTGTTCCAACGCTCATCAAACAATCTATCTAATGTTGCTGTTTCAGTTTGCACTGACTCAATAACATTATTTAACTGCTCCATACGTTGCACTGACTGTTTAGTTACTTCAGCCGCAGCTTGTTGCGCTCTAGTTGTTTCAGCTTGTGACCGCTTAACTTCATCTGCAATAACAGACTGTGCTTCAGCAGGCAGTGATGAAAAAACATCTTTTGCGCCATCAGTCCAGAATTGGGGTGCATCGATTGACGGAACATCTTCTTCCGCTTCAACTTCCTCAACTTCTTCATCTTCAAGGTTGACCTCGCTATCGTCAGGCTCCTCGTCGTCGTCGATGGCTTCTGGTTCACCATCTAGTTCAGTATCTTCTGTTTCTACTTCTTCTACAGCATTTGTAGTTTCTGCTTCTTCAGGCTTTGGCGGTTCTAACTGTGTTAGCTCGCTTACGGCTTGGTCGATACTTAAGGGGGCTTCATTACTCATTTCTTAGACTCCTTCTTGGTTGATCTTATGAGTGTCAATGTAGTTGTTTAATTTACGTGGTATCTCACGGCACACATTGATAAGTGCTATAAGTTCACGTCGTTTATCTTCATCTTTTGCACCTGTTTTTAGTAGTGCTTCGTATGCTATTTCTTCCATGTTTTTTAGTGCTGTAGTTGTCAGCTTTAATTCACGTTTAGCCTGTGTAGCGTTCGTGCTTGCTTCTGCGCCATTTATTGTTGTCATGTTATGAGGCTACCACCTGGTCTAAATGATGATACTTCTTGTTTATATTGCATTTCCATTTCACGCATCTGCACAGCAAGTGCTGTTTCGCGGTCAATTTTCTCACGCTGTAAAGCATCGTTTGCAGCCATTTTTTCACGTTCTAATTGCATTTTGCTGTCTATTTCGTATTTTTTAAGTTCCATCTCTTGCTGTTTAGCTTGTGCTTCCATTTGCATTTTTATTTGTTCGCTGTTATCTTGCGGCTCTTGCTCTTGCTCGCCCATGCCAGGTTGCGGTGCAGGGAAAAACATTTCAGGCGCTTTTATACCAGCTTTTGTAGCGTATCGTATTAATGCAGCGTGTATTGACTCAGGCGTAGCAAGTGAACCTTGTGCCGCACCGCCTTGCTGATTAACAATAGCAGCTTGCAAGTTTATAACCTCTTTAGCTAACAATGCTTCTTGTTGTTTGCCACCAGCACCAACACCAATCTCAATAGTCATATCATGTCGTCTACCCCACTTTGTAGGGTCTACTTGTGTCCATTTACCCCTGAGACGTACATAATCAGCTTCTGTTGCATAATCTTTAATTAAGCAATGTATGCCAAGCATCATATCCTTGATACCGCCTTCAGCAAATATACGTGCCATTAGTCTTGTACGTTTTTTGCCTTCAGAAAGCATTGTAAGCGCCCCTGAGGCCGTTTCGTGCAATGTGTCAGCCTTTATACCTGTTTCACCGCGCATGATGCCTGTACGGCGTTCTGCCATGACATTCGCCGTTTCAAGACCTGTCATGTAATCAAAACCACTGCCAGCCAGTCTGACTGGTCTTACGGCACCGCCATTGCGTGATCGTATCGGCGCACCGGGCGTATTGTTGAGCAAATCAGATATAGTGTTTTCATTTGCACCATCTTCTGATACTTCCATGCGTTGATTAAGGCTAAATGACAATTCATCTAGCATATGTCGTTGTATGCCTGTTTTTACACGCTGTACTTCAATTAATTTGTCAGCTAATGATAAACCATAAAATTTATGTGGCATTGGGTATGGACATATACTAGAGTATTGTATATAGTCCGCATCTTCTATTTCCAATATTACAGACGCATCATCATTAGTTATTAAACGTTTTATTTGGCCTTCAACACGTATGTAATGTTCTAAAACAGTAACTTGCTCCATAACACCTATAGAATTGTTAAATTGGTCATCTTCAGTGTCAAGACTACGTGCATCAGTAACAGTTTCATTGTCACCAGCGTCAATATTAGTTAAATTAGCTACTTTATCAGGATCATAACCTTTTTCTAACAAATCTTGCTTACGTGTTTGTATTTGTGCTACGCAATATGTTGTATCGCGTAATCTTACAGTATCTTTTGCTACTGCAAATCGTTCAGCAGGTATGGTTTCTACTTTTACACGGCCTTTTGTAGTAGTTTTTGTAAATTCAGCGCCTGTTATAGTTATTTGGCCATCTTCACGTTCTTCTGTTTCACCAGCCGTTAGTTCATAACCGTTTTCAAGCATTGACATATAGCCAAAGCCATCAATCTGTTCGTACGTTTGTTTGTCGTCGTAGCTATCTTCTTCCCAGTACCAACGAAATATACCTGTTTTTAGCAATAATGCTTCTTTGATGCCGTCATATAGCACCTGGAAGCCGTTGTTTTGCTCAAAAAACACATGATTTATGTAATCTGTTTCTTGTTGTGCAGCTTCCTCATCTTCTATTCCTACAGGCTGAAATACAGCAACATCTTCACCTGACAGTATTTCTACAAGATCAGGCAGTATAGATTCAACATTGTCAGCAATATCTGTACTCACAGTCTTACTACGCTGTCCAAATACAGATACATCAAACACATCGCCATTATAATAACGTAATGCTATTTCACGACTGTTTGTTAGGTCACTGTCATGTGACATACCAATAGATTGCTCAAACTCAGCACGTACCATAGATAGTACATCGTCATTGCCAGCATCATCAACGCCATCAGCAGTGTTGTTTTCATCGTCGTCAAATATGTCTGCGTTATACTCTTGCATTATATTGCACTTCCGTAGTTAGGCATTATCAGTGGTTTTGCTTTACGTCTAACAAATCTATCTGACATTATTGCCATTAATCCAAAACTATCAGCATCATGTGATGACCAATCGTGATTAGGGCCAAGTCCTATTTCACGGCCATCAGCAGGGCGCTTTTCGTGATACCAACCTAGTGATACTCGGCCAGCTTGTGTTTTCTCTCTAACAAACTTACATTTAGGCAGTATGCGTCTTACAGCTTCAACACGTTGCATTGCTGCGCCTTTACCTTGGTTGGTTAATGGTTTTAACACCTCAAACCCACCATCTCTCCAATGATCTTCTATTCTTTTACCTGTCCAGCTATTCTCATTAACACCATCATGCGGCAGTTGCATAATAGCGTGAGGCCATCGTCTACGCATCTCATTGATGTGATAACTAAGTACCTGACCTTGTGCTATGTAATGGTCAAGTATGTGTATCCATTCACCTACAAATTGCGCTAACCAAATAGTATAACTATCAGCTTTAGCACCAGAGCCGCCAATATCGTGAAAGCCATATACAGGCAATGCCGGGTCAATAGGTAGACTATCAACTATGCGTTTATCACGTTCAGCTTGCGCTAGTAGTTTAGAGAAATATGCGCCTTCATGCACGCTAGCATAGTCGCCTTCCCATATCCATTCATAGCTATCTGGTCGTTTTTCCTGATCTTCTACACGCTGATTAGCTAATCGCGTTTTATTAAACCAAGGGTTATCCTTCCAGTTCATTTGTACTATTTTACTGCTTTCAGGCGGTTCTTGCCTAAAGCGTTGGTCTGTAGCACTACCTTTGCGTTCTGGGTTCCATGTTACCCATATTTCAGAGCCTTCTTCACGAATTGTAGGGAGTAGTTTACTCCAAGCTAATTCGCTTACAGGTTCTGCTTCGTCAATCCAGCACAGCATAATACGCGCTTTTGACTTAATACTTTCAAGGTTATGCCTTAGTCCGCTAAAGCTATAATCAACACGCCCTGGCATCTTAGGGTTAGTTCTTATAAACTTTTCGCCTACCTCATAACATTGTGATAACCATTGATTGCCTAATATAGCTGCTTTTACCTCAGCAAAACTACTATCATTCAAACTGTTTAGCTGCTCACGAGCGCAAAGTATTTGTCCACTTTCACCATTACTTGCAAGCATTGCACCTCTTACAGCCGTCATCATGGCAAAGCTGCGTGTCTTAGCGCTACCTCTGCCGCCATATGCGCCTCTAAAATCAGCTTTACCTTCAAATACAGGTATAAGCTTAGGTGGTAATTCTATGTTAATTGCTGTCACTTTTTGGTGCTGTCAATTCTATTTTATTTATTATTTTAAATGGCTCACCGCTATCATCATTAGCCACTTGCATTGGCAATACTTTGCCTAGCAACGTCATAAATGCGGCAGGGTTTTCTTCTGCACGTTCACGTAAATACTTAACAAGACCATCCTTACCGCCACCTGTTTTGATCGCAGCTTGCAATATTGCATCTTTTAACAATGCAGTTTGCTTATTGGGTGTACCTTTTTGTCGGCCACCTGTTTTCTTATGTCCTGGCTTAAAACCCATTTCTTTGCCTCAATTCTGCATCAGATATTGAACCCATACCTCTTATTTGATTGTTTAATGTTTGTTGTTGCATCATGCGATTATAATTATTAAATGGATTTTGCATTTGTGGATTAAGCCTGTTCGCGCCACCAATGTTACCCATAAATTGCGGTCTGTTAAATTGTGGTCTTTGTGGTACAATGTCATTTGTCATTGCGCGTGGTGGCATAGCTTCTCTTGTTGGCTGATAATCGTTAGGTATTACATCTCTTTGCATATCCATATTTTGCCGCATATTAGCACGATTAAATAATCTGCTGTCGGATATAGGATTGCTCATGCCTATGTTTTCGCTGCCCATTGGCTGCATATCACCTATACCTGGTGTTGATTTTATGTATCCTTGCTCTGGCTGCTTAGGCATAAACATATCTCTATCATTTATTGTGTTTATGTTTGGCATTGTAGGCTGTGGCATTTGTGCAACATCAGGTCTTGATTTTATGTAGTCTGGCACAGAATTTTGCATCATAGGTTGTTTTGGTGTTTGCATTGGTTGTTGTTGACGCATCATACCGCCAGCAAAACCAGGTTGTTTAGTTGCACGTTGCAAAGGTGCTGTACCCATATTATTACGACGACCACCGCCAGGTTTATTAAATCTATCTAATCCAGGTCTACCAAACATAATATACTCCTAATACCCAGGTATCTTATAACCGCTTGATTTACGCTTACTAGAACGCTTTCTACACTTACCCATCTTCTGACAGGTCTTAGGACTGGTACATGATTTACAAGGTTTCATAAAAAATTTTTCCAAAAAAAAATGACGCAATTCCCCCATAGGCCTTAACAAAAGGCGAGGTGCGAGGCTTCAATATTGGTTGAACGCGCGGCATCATCTGTTGTATAATTACCACAGGGCAAAAAAAATTCAAGAAAAAAAATGGGGATATAAAAATAGGTGGTGATGTATATATAAAGTTAAACATATAAATATATATAAGATGGTGGGGTGGGGTGCCGGGAACAAAAGGTGAACATACCCTCCGGGAACAAAAGGTGAACATTCCTGCTTTGCTTGAGATGTTGCGCGTTTGTAACAGTCAAATGATTTTTAAATATATATAAGGGGGTGTATAAATTAACTTGATATTTACTTTTAATCTGGTAGAATAATTCCATCATAAACAAAAAGGATTTAAGGTTATGACAAACATTAAGCAATACTTTAAACGCAACACAATCATTGCGACTAATTCAACTAATAAAAAAATACTGAAATCCAACAAGCACAATAAAGATTTTAGACTTGCTAGCCTTAGCATGAAACCAAATTTAACACTTTGTCCCGCATCAAAAGCGGCGGGCTGTTTGAATCTCTGCATTGTTAATAGCGGGCGCGGCGCAATGTCACCCGTTGATAAGGCGCGGTCATTGAGAAGTAATTATTATATGAATCATAAAGATTTATTTATTGCTCAAGTACATAAAGAATTAAACAACTATGAAAAGACTTGTAAAAAGCAAGGTGTAATTCCTACAGTGAGATTGAATACTTTTTCAGATATAGCCTATGAATTAACTGACATAATTGTTAAGCATCCAAACATACTATTTATTGATTATACAAAGCGCGCAAGGCGTTTAAAGGATGTTAACAAGTTACATAACTACAAAGTTATCTTTTCTTATAGCGGGAAAGCAACATATCAAAAGCAAGTTGAAATTGCCCTACAATATAATAATCCGATTGCAGTAGTATTTGAGAAGTACTTACCCAAAACATTTTTAGGCCGTGAAGTTATTGACGGTGATATATCTGATATTGATAATGCGTTACACTCTAACAATAAAATTGTAGGGCTAAAGCTTAAAACTTCTAAAGGATATCAAGAGTTCCTAGAAAGTGGTTTCGTTGTATTACAAGATACTGAAAGAAAGGTGGCTTAATATGTTAGATTACTTACAGTCAAAACAATTTCTAATTGATATGATCAATTTGCTTTTAATATCAATTACAACTTTTCTGCTAACGTGCTTCTTTATCGTTTTAGCTTAAATATATAATAAAATTTATTATCTCATGGCCTCGCTTTATAGCGGGGTTTTTTTATGCCAGTTCGGCTGCTTTCCCATGTTCCTGTTTTGTTCCATAAATATCAATATAAAAAGTCTCGTAGGATGGCCGCTGAGAGCGTTTTGCATATAGCTTGGTATGATTGGTCATATGTAAAATTTTATGGGCAACCCGGGGCATTACAGAGGATTTTTGATTTCTTAGCCCCTGATATCCACTATTTACCACTCTAAAATAGAATGAAAGCGCGGTTTTATTAGGTTTATAAATCAGTTGTGATCTAAAAAACATTATTAAAAGCCCCTTATCTATTCTAAGTCTTATCCCCTATATACTATTTAAGCATAAAAAAAGGCCACCGAAGCGACCTAATAAGTTTATTATTATTTTAGTTGTTTTTAAGTTACCCTATGATACTCACATTTGAATCCTTGCGATTTAATCTGTTTAACGCCCTCAAGCATTTCTTGAAAGCATTCCCTTGTTTCAACTGGATATAATTCCACGTTTAAAATCTTACTAGTTGCTTTATTTATTGTTATTAATACAAACATTTTTTAATCCTTTCTATCTATTAATACTTATCAACCCAAAAACCAAATAATTGTTTATTTGTTTGTTCTTTTTCTACATCTTCATCTATATCCCAAAAATCTTCAATTGAATTATAAAGAGAGACATATTCATCATTCATGACTAATACTTTATTATCATTTAAATGTACAATCCGAACCTCACAGCCACCACCCGTGTTAAGCATTTCAGTTTTTAAATATTCATTATCCATTTTTTAATCCTTTATTTTATCTATTAGTTATTTTAATTTTCGACGGGCATAATATCAAGCCGCTTGAGCTCATCTTGTGGCGGATGATACATAGCATTATCGAAGTCATGCCAAAAATCATCAATAGAATCATATAGGCTTATGTGATACCTATCAACTATGGCAACCTTTTTATTTTCTATATTATCACCTAAATAAACAACTCGCGCCTCACAACCTCCGCCAAGCCCTATTAATTCAGTTTTTAAATGTTCGTATGTCATAAATTCTAATCCTTTGTGTGGCTTAATTGCCTATTATCAATATAGCAGAATAGCCATTTTTATCAATATATTTATTTCTTTTTAGCTGTTTTTTTAGCCGCTTTAAAAGCTTTAGCAGTTGGCGCACCTTTACTGCCTACTTTTCTCATTCGCTCATTAGACCCCTTTGCGATTCTTTTTCGCTTTGCATGAATATTGGCATATAGCCCTTTTTTATTTGGCATTTTAAGATCTCCCTCTCTGCTCTTTTAATAGTGTCAAAAGTTGTTCTTCATTAAATTCCAAATCGTGCGTTTTATCCCATTTAACAATGTAATCATCTAACCAATCAATATGGCTATTTAAAACGCTTATTAATTCTAATGCGTCAATATATGGTAAATTATGCTTTTTAGTATATTCTTTAAATTCGTTTATTAGTAGTTTTTCCATTTTTCTAATCCTTTTTAAATGATAACTTACTATAGCTAACTGACAACATAATACAAGCATAAAACCCAATAAAACTGCACATTTTGCAATAAAATTTTCACCCGGGACGCAACACATATGGAATTAAATTCACGTTGCTGTTGCATTAATATTATTATTATGTATATTAAAAACACATTTTAAAGAAAGGATTATAAAATGTTAAATAATGTAGAGATAAAAACAACATTAGACATCGCAATCGATGAGATTACAGAGGTGCTTGAAAATTATTCATGTGTATATAAAAAACCATATGCCAACAAAACATATGATTTATTTGCTGTTGATGGTGATTTATCAGCGTCTGGAATGTCAAATCAATCAACTGTATTGACAATTAAGCGTGAGCAAATGTTTAAAGTCGAAGCTTACATTGAAACACAAAGAATTTGGCATGAAACGCTGACAATGTTGTGTATTGGTTTGGAAAAGGTACACAAAAAACACGCTGAAACATTTGAAATACTATATCAACTTTGGCGCAAATCTAATGCGTTAATGGCTGATATATTTGACAACAAATATTGCTATCGCTCAACATGGGCTTTTTTAAGCAAATAAAAGGATAATAAAATGAATAATATATTTGATAAAGAAATATGCGTAGATTGTGATAACAATTGCTCTCATGGAACAGGCAGGTATGTCAATCGTTATCCATTTTATGGTGATGATATTGAAGGGTGGAGATGTGGAATCTGCGCGGAAGAAATTGAAACAGAATTTAATGAAAATAAAGGACAATAAAATGACTGAATTAGAACAAAAAAAAGATATTATGATTGATATACTTGAATTGAATGATGACGCGCAAGATATTATAGAAGCTTTATTTGATATAGCGACAATAGACCAGTTTTATGAGCTATATAATAGCTTTTATGAGCCTCCCGAAGAGCGATCAGACTATGACGAACATAATACTATGCATAAAAATTTTCATTAAAGGATTAAAAAAAATGACTATTACTTACACACAAAAACAAGCTGAAAAAATTGCTGAACAATATAATAAATATGCAAAATCTAAAATAAGTGCTGATAAAGTTTGGTGTCTTTGGACTGATAACGCTGAACTGGATATGGAGGATTATGGTTACACCTCTATTGAAATAAACAGATTTGAAAGCATTGATGGCTGTAATCATACTATAGATATTCATAAAAATGAAATTGACTATATACCTTTAAAAGAAGAATTAAACTAACTGAGAAAGCCTTTCGGGGCTTTTTTATTTGCCTGCTTTTCTTCTATTAAACCACTTAATATAATAGCCATAAGCATCACTGCGGCTTAAACTAAACTTTTCAGATAAGTAATCAGGGCTTTTGGCATATTCTAGTTTTACTGATCTACTGAGCCTATCAAGATAATCATAATATTGTTTCATTTATTTAGCCTAATTTCGTCTAGAGCTACTGTGACTGCTCTTGCCGCTCCTAATATTTGCAAATTACCTATTAGATTACTATCAGTCACTGATAATACTGATATCTGTAACCCGGAAAAAGGCCCACTATCAATTTTTAATACATCATTTTTTTTATATCTCGGTTTGATTTGCTCAATACTATTTTTTAATTTACCTGTTTTATAGCCAACAGGATATATTTCTTTCAGCTCATCAATCACACTATCGTGCAGTCGATATGGTGACGTGCCATCATAAAGCAAACCATAAATATTTCTATATTTGCTTATTAGATCATAAATTTCTGTAAAATCATCTATATTAATAAGTAGATAACCTAGCAAAACAGGCAAAATATAATTAATTCGTACCCTAGATTTTTTCTGCTGCTTACTACGCCTAACAGCTTTTTTCTCATATGGACTATAAACTTCAATATTATTATCAGTTAATAGGTCATGAATTTTAAATTCTGTGCCAGTTTTAACTTTTAATAAATACCACATTAATACTCTCTAACAGCAACAAGTTTTTTAAATGGTGATGTTTTCATTAAAAGGTTACATTGATATTCTGTACCGCGCCAAGCATACTTACTGTTTAATGTTAAGCTTTTACCGCTAAGATGCAAATAACCCCCACTAGATTTCAAATAATAACCTTTTCCGGGAGGTGCAAATTTAACAGGTATTATATTTTCTGGCTGTGGCGTTTTTACTTTTATAAAATATTTAGGTGCATACTTACGCATTTTGTAAAATGTCGATTGACTTACTTCAGCCAACTCACAAATATCCGGGGTGCTATATCCTGCCTCAAAAAGTCTACGGCATTTATGTATTATTTTAATATCTGTATATTTTTTATATTGATTAGATACCTTTGGTACTAATTTAAATTTGACAGGCTTTGGTTTTTTTTGATGACCGCGCTTTGGCAATGTATCTCGGTTGCGATGTGCAAACTTATCAACAGAGGATTTAGTAGTGCCTAGCTCTGCTGCAATCTGATCTACAGAAAGTGTTTCATCTTTCCATAATGTTATTATTTGTAATATCTTATCTTGTGTCCAAAATCTTTTAGGCATTTTTACCAACGTAATTCATTTCTCAATCCTTTGTTATTACATTCATTATAAGCAAAAACTTAATCCTTGCAATTAGGAAAACATTTCCTTATGATATAGACATTAAAGGAGAAAAATAATGAAACATACAATTGAATCAATCATAAAAAATTGCGGTGGCTCAAAAGCTATTTCAGAGAATACAGAAATAAAACAAGATAGTGTCAGAAAGTGGCGTATCTTTGGTATCCCGGAATCTCGGTGGTCATGTATTATTAAGCTACATAAAGGCAGATTAACACCTAACCAACTACACAAACTAAACAAGATTTGTAGAGGGGAGTTTTAATGTGGGTGCTACCGAAAAATTACCAACTGTCGTCAGCTTTTGCAGCGGATATGGTGGAATCGAAAGAGGACTTGAGCTTGCAGGGGTTGAACATAGAACAATCGCTTATGTGGAGATCGAAGCCTTCGCCATTACAAACTTGGTGCAGAAGATGGAAAGAGGACTCATACCTGCCGCACCTATTTACACGAATCTTAAAACCTTCCCAGCACAAATCTTTCGAAACAAAGTTGACATTATTACTGGAGGATATCCCTGTCAGCCGTTTTCACAGGCAGGTAAAAGACAAGGAAAAGACGATTCCAGACACTTGTGGCCTGTCATCAGAAAACACATGGAAGCAATTAGACCTAGTAGAGTTATGTTCGAAAACGTCGAAGGTCACATATCGCTTGGACTCTCTACAGTCATTAGCGACTTGGAAGAAGATGGTTACAACGCAACGTGGGGAATATTCAGCGCGCGTGAAGTTGGCGCACACCACCAGAGAAAAAGAGTCTTTATCATGGCCGACAGTGATGGCATCTGATTGGAAAAATATGGATACGTGTAACCAAATGCAATTAGCTAAAGCCGTCAAAGTTAATTGGCCTACAGCTACAGTATTTGACGCGACAGGTGGTGGCTACCCAACTGAAATAGTTAATGGACAATACAAGTCAAAACACAGCAAAGACCCAGACAGTCCTTGGTATGGCGCTAAATTAGCAGATGCAGTCAAAGTTAATTGGCCTACACCAGCCACAAGAGATTATAAAGGTGGGCAAAATATTGAAACTTGTAAGGCAAAAAATCGTAATCCAATGACTAATAACCTAGCTGACGCAGTACGAGCTACAACCGACAGCAAAGCACTTAATCCAGATTGGGTGGAAAAACTAATGGGCGTACCGCCTGGTTGGACTGCATTGGATGGCAGTAGCAATGAATGGCAAAATAATTGGTCAGGCGATTGGGAGGGTAACACGCCTCGTACAACTGATGTTAAAAAAGATAGAGTTGACCGCATCCGTATGCTTGGAAATGGCGTTGTTCCTGCGACAGCGGCTAAAGCTTGGACAGTGTTGTCTGCAAAATTAAATAAAGGAGATAAAAATGAAAATACAGAAATATAATAAGAATGGTGTAGAGTCTTTTTACACTGAGCACCCCTATTTTAAAAGGATGATGCTGCACCGAGCAAAGCGCAGAAAAGATACTAGATCACAACATCACTGGCAGAACCTTGTGAATCAAGAAACTACAGATGCACTCAGGAGGTTGTTAGATGAAGTTTAGTGAGCATCCAGATTACGTCAAATACCGCACGATTCCTAACTACCTATATGCCAAGATAGCGCTTGAACAATGTGGCAAGTGTGGCTGTGGCTGTGGTAGAGATTTGGAATTTGAACAACGTAAAATACGCATTGAGCATATTATGCAAAGAGCATTTGGCGGCAAGCATGAAGAAGGCAATATAGCGCTTTGGTGTGTGAAGCCTTGCGCTCTCGCTAAAGATAGGAGAGATGCGGCTAACCGCAAAAAAGTTAGAAGCTTAACAAAGTCTACAAAGAAAAGTCAGAAGCCTAAGAAAAAAATACAAGGTCGCACAAAAATACAATCGCGTGGATTTAACGACAGCTATAAGCCTAACATTAAGGAAATTGATTGATGTATAAACGTAATAAATACAACGCCATCAAGGTCAAAGATGATGGTATGACATTTGATTCAAAACGTGAACACGCCAGATATTTACATAACAAGCAAAGATTAAAAGACGGCGAAATATCAGATTTAGAAATACACCCGGTATATCAGATATTGGTTAATGACCAGAAGATATGTAGATATACTGCTGACAGCCAATACAAGAACAAAGAAGGGACTTTGATTGTTGAGGATGTCAAGTCACCTATCACTGCCAAGCAAGCACGCTACAGGCTAGTTAAGAAGCTTATGAAAGCTGTGCATGGGATTACAATCCTGGAGGTGTACTAAAAAAATAGGGCGATAGAAAAGGATTAGAAAACTACCGCCCAGATGCCATTACTATTGGGGGAAACCAATGGCTTTACATAATATGAAATACAATATAACATATTGCAAGCAAAAAGGATTAAAAAATGCAAGATTATCACTCACCAGAGGCTGAACAGGCCATTATAGGCGGTTTACTGCGCGATAACGACTACTATGACGTGGTTAGCAACAGCCTAGCACAACAACATTTCTATAACCCAATCAACAGCAAGATATACATCATCATTAGCGACAGGCTAACATCTGGACATAGCGTTGATGCAATATATGTAAAAAACCAGCTGACAATGTTGGAAGTTGATGTTGACTTAGCAGAATATTTATCAATGTGCGTACATCTTTTTACAGGAGATGAAAATGTAGTTAAGTCATACAGCGAGATAGTTATAGATTACGCTAAACGTAGAGAGGCAGATTATCTTACAAGATCATTACAAGACAAATTGAATGACAATGAGCAAGCAATAGATACTGTATTGCAAGATCATGTCGCTGATATCGATGCTGTTATGCTTGATGGCAATAAGCAGCTTACTAAAAGTGAAACATCAAAACAGTTATCAGATACTTTCATAGCAGAATTGAACGCAGATAAAGAGCAAGCAAGCTGTTACTCTGGTTACTTTCATCTCGACCAGATGCTAGGTGGTTTTGTTCCGGGCAGAGTTTATGTCATGGCAGGAAGGCCATCAATGGGTAAGTCAGCGGTAGCATTAAACATTGCAAAAAATGTAGCTATGCAGAGAAAAGGTGTAGTGTTCTTATCGCTTGAGATGACTAACAGCGGCCAAAGTGAAAGAATTATCAGTAGCATAGGCGCTACTACATATGGGCCACATAACTTTCCAATTTACAGTCAGTTGCGACACGCATGGCGCGAAAACAAATCAAGAGATAAGATACAGAGAGCCGCAGATACATTTGCTAAACTACCTATTGAATGGGAAGAAGGTGTTGGATTAAACCTCAACAACATCAAGCTTGTGACCAACAGAGCCATACGCTCATTACGCGCAAGCGGTAGTGATTTGAAGTTACTTATTATTGACCACATAGGTCACGTTGCTGGAACGCGGCCAGGGCAATCAAATTATGAAAAGGTTACAGAAGTCAGTAACGCGCTTATAGCCATAGCAAAGCAGTACGAAGTACCTGTTCTGGCATTATGCCAACTATCCAGAGCAGCGGAGCAAAGAGATGACAAGAGGCCACAGTTAAGTGACCTAAGAGAATCTGGACATATAGAACAAGATGCAAGTTGCGTGATAGGTATCTATAGAGATTACTACTATGCTGAACGTGAAGCCAGAAATAATAGTGGTGTTGTTGATAATGAAATAACATCAAGGTTAACTCAAGGGCAAAACAAACTTGAAATGATCGTAACAAAAAACAGACATGGTAACATAGGTGAAGTCAATTTATATTGTGTGCTGTCAAGAATGTTCATAGATAATCCAAACCAAGACTACAGGGGTAGAAAATGAAAAAAGGGATTTGGGGATGGGAAGATGCCATCACAAAAAGCAATTTAGAGCCAATGACTAGGTTAGTGTTGCTGACGCTGCGTACTTACATGAACGCAAAGAATGAACAATGTTTTCCGGGTGCAAAGAAAATAGCAAAGAGTAGTGGCATGAGTTTAAGAAGTGTATTTACACATTTACATAAAGCAGAGAAGGCTGGGTTTGTTGTCATAACAAAGAAGAAAAATCATAAAGGTGGACACGACAGCAACGAATATACTGCTTCATACCCTCATGCAGGAGATGCACCCCCCCTCATGCAAGAGGTGCATGACCCTCATGCAGGAGATGCACCCCCCCTAGTGCAGGAGATGCATACTAACATACAAGTAGAACAAACAAGTGAACATAAAGAGTTGTTTGAAAAGGTTTGGAGTGAGATTAATAGCAAGTTAGTTAAATCTAGGCGAGGTGGTAAGAAAAGAGCATATGCTAGATTTGTAAAGCTATGTAATGAACATGATCCTAATACTTTGGCTAATGCCATAAGAGGCTATTATAACGATGCACGACAAAAGAAAAATAATTATGCATATGCTGCAAGTATCCTTGTTTGCTTAGGTACTAAAGAATTATACTCAGGATACTTGAATGCTAAAATAACAAAAGAGGAGGGTAAGAGCGTTTATGAAAGATGGATAGAAAAAAATAAATTGACAACGTAAAATAAATCCGTAGAATATACATATTAATAAAGGAAAACATTATGAGAACATCAGAAACATACAAAAACTTAAAAGCAGCAATCACAGCTGCTAGTAATGCAATAACGGGAGCTGTGAAAGATGGCAAAAACCCACATTACAAATCTACATATGCGACACTCAGTTCAATTATTAATGCCTGTAATAAACCACTAGCTGATAATAATTTAAGTATACAGCAAGAGCTTGGCCGCATAACTGAAAACCAAACAATCATAGTAGTCACACGACTGTCCCATGCTGAAAGTGGTGAGTGGATTGAGACAGATACAGAAGCACCACTGAAAAACAAAGACATTCACGTGCTTATGTCAACATTTACTTATTGCAGACGTAATGCAATATCAGCACTACTAAATATGCCAGTTGAAGATGATGATGGTAACAAATCGCATGATGCAAAAGCAGAAAAACTTGTTGTTGACCTAGAGCCTATGCTTATAAAGATATCAGAATCAATGGATAATTATTCCCTTGCTACAGTTGCTAAGGAAATTAAATCTGCTAAGTTACCTGCCAATGCAAAAGCTAAGTTGCGACAAGCCTGGGCAGAACAAAAAGCTACATTGATTGATGTTGAGAAAGCAGAAGCGTGAAAATCGTAGACGTACAGCAAGGTAGCCCAGAGTGGTTTAGTGCGAGGTGTGGTAACTTTACTGCATCTCGCGTTAAAGACATACTTGCTAAGACAAAATCTGGATATAGTACATCACGCAAGAACATGATTGTTAAGCTTGCCTTGGAGCGCATGACAGGCGAGATTGAAGAAACTTACAGCAATGCGGCTATGCAGAGAGGGACCGACCTCGAACCAGAGGCGCGTGACTTTTATGCTTTTGAGAAAGATGTAATCGTTACAGAGGTTGGTATGGTTATACATCCACAGCATGAGCATATTACCTGTAGTCCAGATGGCTTAGTGGGAGATAATGGTTTAGTAGAAATCAAATGCCCTGCAAGTATGGCTAAAATGGTAAGCTACTTGGAAAAGGATGCACACGCTAAAGAGTATCAGATACAGTTACAACATCAGCTACTTGTGACGGGTAGACAATGGGTAGACATTGCCGGGTATGATCCAAGGTTTCCAGAAGGTTTACAACTTGCTGTCTGCCGTGTAGAAGCTGACAAGCAAATGCAAGCAGAAATATTAACAGAGATACAAAGCGCAAACGAAGAAGTAAACGCGCTTGTAGAAAAACTTAATCAACTAAAAAAGGAAAAAACATGATTAACAAAGCAACACTAATTGGCAACGTTGGTAACGACCCAGAAATAAAAACATTTGCCAATGGCAGCAAAGTAGCAAACTTTAGCCTAGCAACGACTGACAAATGGAAAGACCGCAACACAGGTGAGATGCAATCAAAAACTGAATGGCATAAAGTAGCTGTATTCTCAGAGGGTTTGATAGGCATTGTTGAGCGCTATGTTAACAAAGGTAGCAAGCTTTATGTTGAAGGCAAAATACAGACAAGAAAGTGGCAAGATATGTCTGGCAACGAAAAATCTATGACTGAAATAGTTTTAAAGAGCTTTGCGGGCGTTATAACGCTCCTGGATAGCCGTGAGAGCAGTTTTGGTGGTGTTGGTGCAGACAGAGGTGGTTATGCCCCTGTGACGAAGCCTGTAGAGCTTAACGACGAGATACCATTTTAGATGGGTCAGCATACAGTACAGATAAAATGTGAGGCAGATAAGGTGGAGTGTAAACGCCTTATCGACCTTTCACCTATTGGTACATATGTGCGTTACACCAGGAATGTCAGAACCATACCGCAAAACTCTAGGCTATGGGCATTGCTATCAACTATATCAGTAGCTATGAGATGGAATGAATTTGAAGGCTATCACACAGGATTAAAGTCAGGTGAGAAATATAGCCCAGAAGAATGGAAGGATTACTTTTGCCATATGTTACGCGGCAATAAATTTATGCCAGACGAACATGGGCGTGAGCAGATACCTGTTGGTATGTCTACTAGGAGCATGACTAAAGACGAACACAATGAGCTACAGGCGCTTATAGAAGCTTTTGCTGTAAGGTTTGGAATAGGAGTGAGAGACCTTGAAAAATAAAAAGAGAGAAGCAGGGTTACAGAAGAGGCAGTATCACCATATGCCTGTCCAGGTGCTGAATGAGGTTGCAGATGCCATGACCGAAGGTGCTGACAAGTATGGTACATATAATTGGCGATGGGAAAAACTGCATTACAGCGATTATTACAGTGCGGCACTAAGACATCTAATGGCCTTTTATGGTGGTGAGGATCATGACCAGGATTCGGGATTATCACATATAACAAAAGCTATAGCTGGGCTTATTATATTACGAGATGCTATGTTAAACGACTCTGTTGTTGACGATAGGTACGAGGCTATAACTAGGTTAGATACATAATGCCTGAACACAAAGAAGATTTTGACGATAAATACTGGAGATTATTTAGAGAGGTGGTTCTTTTGCATGAGCAATGGAGGCAACACACATTGTTTTTTGATGAGCCAGAATATGTAAACTCTAAACACAATGGCGTTGATTATCCCGAAGGTAATTTTAGAGATTTATGGGCTAAGTCATTGCAGATTAGAAACATACATAATCAGATGCTTGATATGCTGCACAGATACCATGACGGCAAGCCCGGTGTAAATAAAATCAAATAACGTCGGCTAGGCTTTTACCATTAATATAAAAATACATTGATCGCTTGCCGTTAGCATTAATTATTACATCAGCGCAGGCCCATGTAGATAGACCGACCTTGTAAGGTTGCTTTAAGGTAGATACGCCTGTCTGCCACGCACCTCCACTAATACCGGGCGAATGACTGTGGCCTATAACAGTTTTATACATAGCATTGGCAAAGCCTTTAATACTGCCTCTTGAACCATTAGCACCTCTATCACCATGCTGACTTACATCTATACCTTTTATATTGGCACGTTTGTTTGCATTAACAAACTTGTAGCACCCCGGTATATATTTTTGAAAAGCGCATTCTAAAGCTGATTTATTTTTGTAGGATATCTCAGCAAGTAATTCAGAACCTATAGCTGCATTGTGTGGCTCTTTAAGGTGTCTACCTTCATTTAAGTAACGCTCAATGTGCCTATCGTGATTGCTGTCTACTATCCAATTCTCTTTACCGCCTGTTTGCACTATATGTGCCGCAGTGTGCTTTAACTCCCACGCCAAACTATTCATACGCATGTTAAAGACTTTTATCTTATCAAGTAACTTATGGTGGTGTGATATAGATACGCCATCAAACACGTCATGGAAAACGTGTATATCTGGTTTTAGCCTATCGCATAAACTAGCTCTAGCTTTTAGTATAACTCTATCGTGCATAGCCGCGTGGTCATCACCTCTAACAATAGCCGCTGCGTTTTCACCGGGTTGTAATCCTTCTGGTGTCCAATACTGATCTAAAAAGTAAAAACCTTTACCATCCCAAATTATCTGCGTGTGGTAAAACTTATCACCAACAAGCTTAACGTATGTTGCCGCAAATACATGATTGAATTTAGCCTTACCGCCAGCTTTTGTCCTAGTGTACGTTTTACTGGTACAGCTACCTGTGGTTTGTAGCATCTTAGGTAGTTCATCTCCTGGTGTTGCTGCCAAACGCAAGTGCAGTGATGTAGCGCCATAAACAACAGACCTCTGGCCGCTGTGAGCTTGCATACCAGATAGAGGGTCTATAGCCGTAGCTGTTAGGCGCAATCCAGATACCATGAATGACTTGCTCAGTATCAAATCATCAAGCAATGCATAGTTATGTATAGCCACAGGCCACTGATAGTCTTTTTTTGCAATCAGTGTATTATGTCTGTATTTTAAGGGAATGATTAACAGCTGACTTTTGTGGTGTTTACTAAACAACTCTAGCGTGTCGAAAAACTTTTGATTTAATGTGCTGTTATTTGTTGCAGATGTAATCAAAAATGACTTATACTTCTTCGCAGCTTTTATATCTAAGTTGCTTGGACACTCTACGTCATTCGTTTTATACTTAGGATTATGTGGTTCTAACTTTATGCCTAAGATACTTTGTGTGTTGCTTTTATGTTGACGCATCGCACGTTCTGTATTTGTGCTAATACCAGCCTTCCGCATAGCATCAGCAAGTGATGTGCTGTTAGGCCAAACTTCTGCTATCTTTTTAGCGCGTTCAATACTGGTGTGTGTTTTCATTACGCAGTTCTTTTGTAATGCTCATCTTCATAGCTAGTATTTTGACCTCTGCTACCAAACCACCAGCCAACTACCATTGCCGTCATGTTAACAAGCGCCAAGTCAAACGGATTTGCAAGCATCTGGTCAAACGCTGTGCCAATCAATGCTACTTGGTCATTCAAGTTAGTTACATCCTGCGTTAGCTTATCTGTAATAGCGTAGTATTCGCTAGTGCGTATGCTAGTCATTAAGACTAAATACCAAGTAATGCCGGGGCGCGTTATTGATCGCATAAAGTTAGCAATGTCGCCTAACATTGACTTGCCCCATCTAATCTTACTCAGATTGTTTTCAGCGTCTTGAGAGTTGGTAAACGCAGATATATTGCCAGCTATTTCTGATAGCTCTTCACAACCTTTCAGATGGCAGACAAGTAATTCTATACTATG
>CAACVD010000116.1_pt1 | contig 33178 bp, 49 predicted proteins | sample 2381771 | NCBI WGS metagenome assembly CAACVD01 (sample SAMEA5211965, study PRJEB30684) | marine metagenome | biome: Marine; feature: Epipelagic; material: Water | collected 2015-10-15 | depth 15 m
GAAGTTTTCTTTATATATTTAATTAAAAATAACTAAGAAAATATGAAAAAAACGGGAATTTTTATTCCCTTTTTGTGTCTGGGTTTCTTTGTTATCATTCAGTACATAGCCTTATTTGTCTTCTAATTAGTTACAAAAAAATGAGGACAAAAAAAAGCGGGTTTTTAATCCCGCTTTTTGATTGTTTTGGTGTCAATTTTTACACGTCTGCACCACAAGTACCGCAGTAGCTTGTCCGGTTGTACTCGTCGAAATAAACGTCCCTTACTGCCTTGTTGCAGTTGCACTCTATGGTTCCTGTAACCTCGTTAGTTAGTGCCGGTTTTGATTTCTTGGAATGTTTCCAATAGTTCCAGGAATTGTAATTCTCTTCGGTTTTTTTCTTATAGTTCTTATAATAATAGTTAACGGGTTTTTGCTTGTACGTTTTTAACGATTTACCGTTCGTTTCGTGCCCGTTGTATATATATACCCAGGCTTCAACCGTTTCGCCGTTTTTCAGCCTTATTTGCTTTCTTTTTCGTTCATAACTGCTTGGGTGTCCCTCCAGGATGTCAAGAGTAGATAAAGTATATCGATTAACTTCAAAAACGTCTACCTCGACGTTTTTACCTATCCTTTCGGAGTGGTTTGGGTCGTCGCTTAGGAATGGTAGTCCTTTAGCCGTTAGAACGTGCTTTTTTGCTGTTTCTCCTGCTCCAATGTACTTGGCATCATATAGATAGGTGTAATAGTTATTATGTCCCTTTTTTAATGTCCCGTAAACTGCTACAAGGTCGTTAGGGAAACAGTTATTTTTGGAGTACATTATTCCGCTCCGCTCGTGCCAGTCGTTTAAATTGTAGAGCTGAAAAGTTTTGTTGTGGGTGTTGACTATTGCGAATCTACAATTGAATAGCTTTAGTAAATCTTGCCATCTTTCTTGCTTAACGTCTTTCAGAAGCTCCGCCAATTCTTGGGTATCTGTTTTTTGTTCGTTGCCCATTCCCTTTACAGTTCCATTCTGAAATAAATACACTCCGTTTTTTACCTTGAAAGGGTGACAATTTTCCGGGCTTACTTTCCCAACGGTTGCAAGTCGAAAATGCGCAATATAGGGACGCTTGGTGTACAAAATGCGCCACTGGTTAGAATTGTAGTATTTGATTTTGCCCGTATCTGCCCAGAATATCCCCAATCCGTGCGGGTTAATCCTTGCGGCATTCTCGAGGGTTTTCTTGCAGGGTTTTAGGTCTTTGTCTTTTTGAATGATTAAACACATAAATTTTTATTTTTGTAGTTAGTAAATAATTTCGCAACGGAGGAAAAAAATACCGTTGCGGTTTTGTTTTGGTTTTTATTCTTCAAACATACTTCTATATACGTCAAGTTGTCTATCTGTAAAGTATCTTTTAATACTTTCGTTAATTTGTCTATTGACAAGAAAGTGATGGAATCCATCAGCTAAATTTAAGACTTGTTCAACCTTTGACTCATTCCGTCCGTATATCCTCATTAAGTTGCTTTTTACTTCGTTTTTTAGCTGTTTGAACGTGATAGGTTCCACAACGGTGTACTTCATTATTTTATACAATAAATCATACCTGTTTTTGATTTGTTCAACGGTTCTAATCGCGTTGGGTAGCCTAATCTCTACGCAGTTGGTTTTTACATTCACTGGACTGTATTTTGGATGGTCGGGCAAAATCAAAAGCGCTGTGTTCGCCTCGCAGTATCTCCGTGCTAAGCGGTGTGGGAACATTGCGTATATCAATGCCATATTTTGGCGCAAAGCTGCATAAAGGTTGTAACCTTTTACGTATCCTTTTATCGTGCAGGATACTGTAATATGACCACCGCATCGGGTATCCGCTCCACTTTCATTGATAAGCGGTTTTTCTTCATCGAAAAGTTTAAACATTGACTTTCTTGCTTCGCTTTTCACTCCGCCCAGTGGGAGGATGTTTGTGACTGCTTCAACTCCGCAGCTTGCGTCTGTTTCAAAATTACAAAATAGCCTTGAAGGGTGCACTTCGTCGCCTCGCTCGCATACTTCTACGCCTTCATCGTTTACAAAAAAGTTTTTTTCTACTTCGAAACCAATGTAAAAATCTTCTAAAGATGTATTACAAGTTTCTAAAGTTAACGCTTGTCCCTTAACGTCCAAACGGTTCGGGCTCGCTGAGCCATACCTGTTAATTCTCATAATTGATATATTTAATTGTTTGTTATTGTTAGTAATAGGGGAGCTTTAAAAACCCCCCGGTATGTTAATTTTGTTATGCAAAGTAAATAAAATCCGTCATCCAAACTTTTTTGAGAACATCAAGTTTTGTTTTTCTCTCCATTTCACTGGCTTTGCTGTAAAATAAAGACCAGTCCTGTTTTGTCATTTCATTCATTCTTTTTTCAATTAAATACTCAATGTTTCCCTCAAATTTGCTTCTTTGTCTAATTACTTTAACCATTGGAGGAAGATAATTGTAATCTTTTTCAATGTAAAAAGTTATATCGCCTCTACTTGGATTTTTGAATGATTTTTCGAATTCTAATTCAATGCAAGAATCTTTTCCAGCGGTTTCAATTTTTTTAATGTTTTCTTTGAGTGTCTTAATAAATGCTTTCATTGTTATTTGTTTTTGTTGGTACAAATATATTTTAATTTCTGAAATGATAGGTTTTTTTTTTACTTTTTTTTTGTGGCTTTTGGGGAGGTTTGGTTCCCTTTGTATCGTATGCAACAATGTTCCACGTCAATGTTCCACGGGTTATTTTTCGGGGGTAAGAATCGTTGCAGCCCTCTATAATAAACAACCATCTATAATAAACATAACCCTATATAATAAACAACCCTCTATAATAAATAAAAAGGGATGAAAGTTTATACTTCCATCCCATTCTTTTTTATAAAACCCTCGATTTCGATAGGTTTAATTTACCTTTCTTGCCAACCTTTAGTAGACCTCCGATTACTTACTTCTGATGACGACCTTTCACAGAAGGAATCTGATTTCCCTCTGTCAAAACAAGGTGCTGATAATCAATCATTTAAGCGACTTAAAAGTTTGGCGGTATTCAATGTTTGTCATAACTTTATTCTTGATTTTGGTATTCTTGATAGATAGCATCAAAAGCCATAGCTTCCCAACTATTGTATCTTTGCTCTAATAATTCAGAACAGTCAAATGGTGATAAATCAAAAGCTAAAGCCACACATTCAGCCTTTTTGGCATCCATTGCGTAAGAAGAAAAACTAATCGCCTCCACAATATAATCGTGTTCGTAAAGTTCAGGATTTTTTTGTTTTTCATCAATAAACTCATCCCTCAAGTCAGAAACAAAGTCTTTTATCTCTTCCTTAACTTGTTGTTTGTTTTGCCAATTAATTCCAATGTTTTCCATAATATTAAGATATTTATTTGTTAATCGTGAGCAAATTTACATATACTTTTTAAAATACCAAATAATTTATAAAAAAAATATGAATTTATTCAGTGCATAACTTTGTCGGATTTTTTGTTTTCCCACTCTGCACTCTGCACTCTACACTGCACCTTGTTTCTGCACCCCAAAACAAACGTGGGGGTTTAATACCCCCACTATAATAAACAACCCTCCATAATAAACAACCCTCTATAATAAACAACCCTCCATAATAAACACAACCCTCCATAATAAACACAAGGCTCTATGTTAAAGACCCAATTCTTCTCTCCATAGTGTTTCCTTTGAAACAGGGAGTATAAAGTCGTTACTTTCTGAATCTTCCTCAAAATCGTCAGGGTCATAATTTTTGTCGCTAAAGTTTTTCATTGTTAATAATTTGTGAGCAAACTTAATACTTTATATCGAGGATAACAAATGTTATGTCTTTTTATCAAAAAATCTATACATTTTTTTAAATATATAATTGAACCTTTTTGCTGAGGTCAGCAAATTGGTAGAAGATTAAGTTATTTCTAAAATGGAAACAACTGCGTAGTAGAAAGTTTTCTATATATATACAATTTAAAAAATGATGTAATATGAATATAACAGAAGTGCTAAGAGGTTAATAACAAAACCCCTACCGAGAGGCAGGGGTTTCGTCATCATCAACTAACAAAACAAAAAACAATCAATTATGAAAATGTAAACTCTCAATAATTACTCTGCAAATATAAGAATATTTTTTTAATTAAAACAAATCAATTAACAAAAAAAGTATTGAGGGTATAACAGTAAACATTATATCAATAACACTTTCTTTAAAGTTAGGTTTCTTCTCTTTAACATCATCTTCTATGACGTCAAGTGATTCCTTTAGTATAGCCAATCCGAGCGTTATTAAAGCACCCATCCAACCAAAAAGGGCAACAGTACAAAAACCGATAATAGTTCCATAGAAGAAATGCAACAACTTGTCGTGTTTAATTTCTGATAGTTTGTCAAAAAAATTATTAATCATAGTAAAAAAAATTAAGGTTATCTAATAGTATATCTTCCTTTGTTTGCATTTTTCATAAAGTAATCTAAGCCATAACGCATAGCATCTAAAAAGTGATTCCAATTATCTACTGGCTTTTTGTTTCTTTCGTGCCAAACGTAATTATTCAACTCCTTTACTATATTTTTAGATTCTTTGTCCACTACAATGTCAAAGTCCTGCATAAGTGCAATACCCGATAAAATACTCCCTATGCGTTTTACAGTAGGCTTTATGTTGCAATATTCTTTTAATTCGTTTATAAGTCTTGGTTCAGCACTATCACAAATAATTAAATCTTCAATAGCGTGTATTCTGTTTAACTCCCCTATGCGTTTTGTTGAAAGTCCTATCTCTGCATAACACTCTCTCGCCCATAATATCTTTCTGTCCTTATCTACCGCAATTTTAACAAGTGTTGTCGGGTCTGTACTAAACCCAAAGTCTTGACAATACAATGTAGGTTTGTATTCATTAAACTTTCCAACCGACCAATTATTGTAAATAGTACCCTCTGCCTTATCAAGCCAACCACCTAAAATTTGGTGGTTGTAGGCTTGTGGTCTACGTCTACGCATATCCTCTATATTATTTATAAAGGATTCAGAAAGGTTTTTAAGGTTGTCTAAGTATGTTGTATGTATATAAGTAACATCGTCTGAAAACTCATTTGTTGAAGGGTTTACACCTCTCATAGCAAAGAAGCGTTGATAAATCCAATGTTCTTTCGTAGCAGGGTTAAGGATAAGTATAACCCTATTCTGTTTATTTTTAACTCGTACCGATTGGTCTATTTTGTCAAACACAGTTTCATCTACAAGTTCTTCCGCTTCATCCAATACAAAAGTAGTAATCCCTTGTAGTGATTTTAAGTTTGCGGTTTGGTTTCCTGCACTTGTCTTGATACCTCTGAATATAATAGAGGATTTAGTTCTTACGTTTTCAATCTCATCTTTACTAATTCTGTACTCACTTTCAAGTCCATATAGCTGTATTTTTTCCTCAAATTCGGGTATAATGGAAACATTTGCACTTATCATTGTGTAGCGAGTAAACAATATCTTATGCCCTGTTTCCATAGTCAATAGCATCAGAAAGGTAGTTACAGCAAATGACTTTCCACTACCTCTACCCCCTGTAATGACAAAATATCTTCCATCATTACCAAGCGCATTGTATTTAGGATGTAGGGGTTGGGGTGTGTTCATTCTTCAATTATCTCAAAGTCTGTTTCTTCTGTATCGTCTTTCTTTTCTTGAGTTCCTGTAAATATATTTTGAATATTGAAAGTAGTACCTTTCTTAACATCCCCCGAAACTAAATCCTCGGGTTTACCATAACCATATTCCAGTAGTAATTTAAAGTGCGGAAAAGAACCATCCCTTGCCTTTTCAGCAAGGGATTCAAAGGCTTCTTTTTCACTACCAAATACAGAACGCATAGCATTTACAGCATAAAGCGCAATACGTTCTTTTTTAGCCTTATTTAATCTTCTCGGTGTGGCTTCTACTGGCTTGTTCTTTTGACCTTTCTTCCTGCCGTTATTTTGCCTACCATCGTTAGACTTAATGTATTTACGTTCTATTGGTTTTCTGCCCATTAAATTATAGATAATTGGTTACCATTGTCTTTTTTATAACTGCCTAATGCCACTTCTAATATAGTTTTACCAACTTCATAATCTACAAGGTTTCTAATTATTTTTGATTTTCTTTGTTTTCCTTCATATCTATTTAAAAAGTGTCTATCTATTTTATGAAAAGCACAAAGTTTATTAACCTCATCATTTGTTTGACCACACATAGTACCCTTTGCTTCCGCCCTATCTATATTGCTTGGTATATTAAAATTAGTCCAATATAAATGCCTACCTCTTTTTTTAGCAGGTATTAAAGGCTCATAATAAGGTATAACATTCTCTACTACATATTTACCTTTAAAGTGTGCATCAAGAAAAATAATCTCTTGATATAAACTCATATCAGGATATTTAGGAATATAAAAATCTTTGTTTTTCTGTGTAAATCTAACTCTACTATGTGTAGGGCAAGGGGGACTTGACCATATAAAATCAAACTCTTTGTAGTGGTCTAATAAATATTGATGGGCATCTGCTACTATAACTTTATCGTTAGGGAATCGCTCTTGATACAACCTTGCAAGTTCCTCATCCAATTCAACTGCTGTAACTTCTAAATTATCCGCAACCTCATCCCACTTGTACCTATTACCACCTAAACAAGCATATAAATTTAATATTTTGTACTTCACCTCCATTATCTAATCAATAACATATATCTACGAATGTACTTGTTTCTAAGTTCATTCTTTAACAAAATAAGATTGAGTTGCCATTGTAATTCTGCCCTTTTGTATGTTCCAATATGTTGGAATATTTCTTGTTCTAACTCCTTTATTCTAACGAGTAAATAGTCTAAGTGTTTATCCTTTCTTGTTTTCATTTTTCTTGCTATAAATTAAGTTATATAATTCCCATATTTTATTTTGGCACTCTATATAAGTGTACTCTTGTTTACCCATTTTCTTTTTACCAAACCTTTCTATAACTAATGTGTATTTATCACAACTTACTTTACCCTTACATTCGGGTGCAGGGAGTGGGTATATTTTATACCCACGTTCAATACACCAAGCAGCTATATTTTGGTCAACTAAATCTCCTCTGGATACGTTTCTTTTTCTTTTTTTGTTTTCCGACAATACAAAAATTCTATTATTTCATTTAACCTTTTAATCTCCTTTAAAGACTGTTTATATTTTAATTTATAGAAAGAAAGTTCGTTTGAACTCCTTAAATCTTGTTCAATGTTCTTTTCATCAGTATAAGAAGCAAGTATGTCATCGTGTATGCGAATATATTTGTTACAAAAAACATCTTTCTTAAATGGTGCAACACTATAATCATACAGATTAACTGAATTAATAATTGTAGCGTGATTTCTGTTAGAAAAATTGCCAAGTTCCTCGTAAGATGCAAATGTAACTTTTCTTGCTAAAGAATTAAATACACACCTTGCATAAATGTATCCTCTTGTTCTTGAATTATGGAATATATCTTTGATGTTAGTTTTAACCTCAACTATCTTCTTTAATTCTTCTAACTGTTCATTCTGTGTCTTTAAATAATTCATTTGAAAGTATTAATATTTCTTTTTTGATTTCAATATAGTTGTTTTTTTCACAAAAGCGTATTCCCCTTAGCATTCCCTCACATAACGAATAATGCCCTGCATCCTCGGCAATCGCAAGTTCTTCGTTTAATTCCACTATTGAAGCACCAAAGAAAACATCTACAAGTGTTAAAAAATAAGTTCTTTTTGATTCTAAGTCAAATTCTTGTTTATCAAATGAAAACACTCCCATCATCGTAATAATTATTTATAGCAACCTTTAATTTTAACTCAGCATTAACCATATCTTTCTCGTTAAACTGAAACCTTTTTACTCTACCAGTCTTTTTGTCAAGTATAACAAACATCATATTGCTGACCCCAAACAATGTCGTGTAGATAAAAGCCTGTATGTCGTAATGCCATTTGTGTTTAGCATCGTATATCCATTCATCCATATTGGATGTTGTCTTTAAATCTATAATCATATCATCTTTTAGATAATCAGCTTTTGCTCTAAAAGGTGTGTTGTCAATCATACCGATAGCAGGAACTTCTGCCTTTCCACCTGTAAGCAAATTAGACGCCTCTACATCAAAGTCAATATAGTCTTTCATATATTTCACCTCATCTAACTCACTTTTAAGCATAACAAACTTTTTTGGATTTTCAACCAAAGCTAAATCATAGGTTTGTGTTTTTCTTGACTTAACATCAACAAAAAGGTAGTCTGCCTTTAGTTTGTGTGGTTCGAGTATTGCGGTGTGAAAAAGCCTACCAAACCTAATAGCAGGGATATTAGAAAGGTCTTTACTTAAAGACTTCTCGTAGTCTTTTGGTCTTGCGTATAGTGTCTTTATTGATGATGAGGATAAAGCTACCTTTGAAAGGTAGCCATAATAAAAGGAATCATCTTCCATACGTTTAAGTATATCCTCTACTTCCCAAACACTATTGTCTAATAATTCAATCGTTTTTTTCATATTTTCTTAGTTATTTTTAATTAAATATATAAAGAAAACTTCTGTTTTCTTTACATATTTTTTGGATATGTAAAGATTTTTGGTTTTTACATTAACTTAAATCGGGAATACCGATTTTTCTGTTTGTTCATTTCTTAGGTTTTCTACCTCGTTTTTTTTCTTTCATTTCTTCGCTAATGAAATAAATCAATATACTTGGCGCAATAGCAACAATAACTATGATTAAAGCACCTAAATAGTTCTGTTCAGCTATTCTCTGCTGAATTTCATTGTAGTAATACTCTATGGTAATTAAAGCAGAAGCAACCATAAATATAATAGTCTGCAACACTTTACCTCTAACAGCAAAGAAAAGCACACCTAAATCAACCGACAAGGCATACAAAGCACCGTGTATGTAAGCATACAATTCGGGTAATTCAGATAACCCTGCAAATACAACCATCAAATGCGGTACTTGCACAAACAAAATAACACTTACAGCAGTTATAAACGCAGTCGTATTACTCTTAATTCCTTTTATTAAATTATTTCTCATCCTTTTGGTGTATATGGGCATAAAGGCTTTAGATATCTCTTCCTCTCCTCTTTTGCCATTGTTCCTGTTGGTTTCTCTTTTTCCCACCCAGTAATAGGGTTTATTGCGTAATTCCAAAAATCATCAGGAAAGGGCGCACCCTCTTTAAGTCTTTTTAGTGATTTTGGTGAAGATTTAGATGCACGATTTTCAAAACAAGAATTGCAAAAAGCATTAGACTTGTATTCCAAGAACGAAACGTTCATAGGTCTTGAGCAATGTTTACACTTGAATTTTGTCATAGAGTGGCAATTTTGTCTAATTGTTGGATAATATGTCTTAATTCCCCTTTAGTTAGCAGTCCAATATGATAACCTTTAATTGTTAAATCATAGGTGTATTTATCAACCTGCTTAATACTCATATCTACTCTTGGTAACTCATTCATTTAAAAAAAGATTTTAGTTTTTCTGCATATAATACAGCATCCATTAATTCCTCTTGCAAGTGATTAATGAACGCTAAACAATTTTCGTTGCTATCAAACAACGTAGTGCCATACTTGTTTACTCCTTTTGCACTTCTTTCACGAAAAGTATTTATAACCTTTTCTACAATCTCGTCTTTAGGAACAAATGACACATCAATGTCTTGTTCTCTTTGAGTAACGTCAGGCTTATTAGCCTGTCGCAACTCTGTCCATTTAGTTATTGAATCACTCATACTTATTGTTTATTTGTGCAAATGTAAAGACTACATTGTTAATAAGCAAATAGAACTACTAACTTCTAAATATGCTACGTCTTTTTTTACCCAAAGATTATTGGAAAACTGTGTTGTTTTGGGAAAGTTTTTACCCTTAAAATCTACATCTAAAAATTCAAGTAGGTTAAAAGAGTACACTCCTTTCGGAGTGGAGTTTATATATAAAGGGGTATAATCCTCAATAAACGAAAGAAACAATAAGGCATCAAATTTACCTTTCTCTATTATTAATGAATCATAGTGTTTCTTCCTGCATTTTAATTCTATAATAAGACTATGATTGTCAGAAACGCAATCCCACCTACTCTTATCATTGTTAGACTTTCTTAGGTCGGAATACTTGTTTTCTTTCAGCCAATCAAAAAGGGTTTGTTCTGTAAAAGTCATTACTCATAACTTTTAATGTACCTTTTTAATTCATCAATAACATTAAACACACATTTTCCGCAAGAAGATGTTGTCTTTTTTGCGTTAAAAACATAGTTATATATCTTGATTAATCTTCTCTGCTCATCAGCAGTAACAACAGAAGAAACCCCTGCTAAGAACTTAGTTAAAAAGTTATAATCTTCTTCTAAGATACAGTTCGTCTTTCTCCTAGGAAAGAGCTTATTTAGCTTATCTTTTCTTTTGTCGCATCCACAATCTTCCCCTGCAATAAATTTAACCGCCTTTTTTATTCCAGTAGCTTCTGTAATACTCTCCACTACATCCCCTAATCCTCTTGGTTCAGAGTTAAATTTTGCTGCCCATTCTTTATAAGCCTTAGTTCTTTTGTCTTTTGGTTCGGGTGGTATTTCCATATTTATTTTATTTTATCGTAATCTTCATTTTTAAAATCTTCGTAGTCCTCTGAAAGCTGCTTTGTCAATCTCTTTTTTATCCAAGCACAGGCAGTATAAATTCTGTTTACGTTTATGCCTGTTTTTTGTGATAGCTTCCTATAACTTAAATCACTTAAAAAGTAAGACTTGAACATATCTTTATCGTACTCTAAATCAAAACTATCAACTTCCGCTTGTACTTTATCTAAAATTTTATCTAATGCCTTGTCATATTCAGCATCGTAACTATCTGTGGATATGTTTCGCCAATCTACGTGAACATCCTCAATAGAACATTCTTTATTCTTCTTTCTTAAATCATCATAGAACAAACTCCTAATTGTAAGCCAAACATAACCTTTATTTGGGGTGTTGCTATCTATCAATACCAAACCCTCGTCTTTAACGGAATTATGAATTTTAATATACATCCTTTGTACATAGTCCTCTACTAAGTGTTTAGGCACACCAATGTAACGTGCCATTTTAACCCACTCATTATGAAACTTACAAAGGACTTCTAACATTAGTTTGAAACTATATTAATACTTATCAAAAATAAGTAAATTCTAACCATTTGTTTAAAGGAAACAGAATGATTTACTTCAAAGCTAACCTCTATAATTTCAAATCCTAAAGCAAAACCCTGTAAAGGGGATATTCCTACTTTCACTAATAATTCAATTTAAGTTTTATACAATCAATTTCCGTGTAATATTTTCGCATATCTTTTACAATATGTATATTTTGGTCTTGCTCAAAAACTATGCCCTCTAAGGTGTCAAATAAAGCCTTATTTAAGTTGTCGTGCAAGTCGGGTTTCGTAACCTTTGGAACATTACCAACCTTGTATTTCTTTGCCATACTCTTAGGGTAAGCATAACAGTAGTGTATGTATTCAACTTCAATCGGAGTACCTGCCGATATAATCTCAAAATCGTTAGGGAGTTGGTCTAAAACCAACCTCCTAACGTATTCTTGATAATCCTTAATTTTCTTCGGTTTGTACTTTATACCATTTCTTCCAACCCTAAAAGATTGGTGTGGTACAGGTCTAATATTGAATTTAAATTCTAACGTCATTAAAACATTTTTATTTGTTGTTCTTATATCTAAAAACTCAAATTAGTTGGCATTTCATCTAAAACTCTCGGCATCCCATCCTTTCCAACTTGAAAAACAAAATCATCAAAAGAAAAGTTTCTTGTGCGCTTACACCTCACTATAACACAATTATCGTCTATTGGCTCTAAAGATATTTGAGTTTCTGTTTTCTTTTCAAGAAAGCTACCTAAATGTCCAGTAGGCTTTTCTGAACCAAAATTCGAGTGTATCGCACAAACAATATGAATCCCTAAGTTTTGTGTCCAATTCATCAAATATTGCACTAATTTACTACTTTCGGTTAAATCGTTCACATCATACAATAAATCAGCTATACCATCAATAACAACAAAGCCGATATTTGGTTGCGTGTTTAAGTGCCAGTCAATAAATTCAAGCCTTTCTTTCGGGTCGTATTCTCTAAGGGCATAGCTGTAATAGTTATCACAACTCCCTGCCATATCCATAACCCTTTTAAATACCTTTTGGGAATGATACCTGCTCTGTTCGGTGTCATAATGTATTAATGACCTCACACCCCTAAATCCCATTATCTCGCCAAAATATTCATTATTTCTACTCGAATTACCATTTAGGTATGTAGCAGCTAATAACGTTAAAAAAAAGGTCTTTTTCGACTTTGGTGGTGCTTGTACGAAGCTAAAATTTCCGTAAGTGCAAATAGGTATAGGTAAAGCATTAAAAGCTCTTGTGTAGCCTTTTGCTATGGCTATTGGTGGGTATTTTACGTTTTCCATAGGATTAACGTAACTACTTTCCAATATCCTCTTAAACTTCAATTCTATGTCTGTTTTAAGTTCATCCATTACTTTTTTGTTTCTATGCTTGTGTAATCTCTGATAATTCTTTTAAATATTTCTGTTATTTTGCCTTGCTTCTCTAAAGGATACTTGTTCTTTATGTTTATCGTCTGTATGTTATTCTCAAAGTCAAGCAATATATCATCTATACTTGACCTTAGAATAGTATTTAACTTCCAAATAACAAATTTCTTAACCCACATTTCATCGGGATAAAAGTCATCATCGCCTGTAAGTAAATTTCGTTCCAACTCCTTGCAAAAAAAGAAAGCAATCAGCTTCTCTACATACTGTGCTTTCTCATTAAAACTTTCTTCAAGAAAAATACAATGGTCTACAATTCTATTAAACGACATCTTGTGCTTCCAAGTAACCCTATTGTGTCGGTCTATTAATTCTCTTATATTTTGTAAGTCTTGTTTTATCATAAAAAAAAGGGTGGGTTTTACCCCACCCATTATTTAATTAAAATGGAACATCATCTGCAAAATCTTCCTCTACTTTCTTTGTTTCTTTCTTTGACTTTGGAAAAGCATTTACTTCTCCGTTAGTAAATTCAACATTACCATTACCTAAATATACGGTTTCCCACTTTTTAGGTGTTCCTGTTGGTTTAGAAACAGAACAACTTACATTGTTTCCCCATTCGTTCGCTTCTTTGTTTACCCATACATCAAGATTAAGCCAACTACCTTTCTCGCCTTTCTTGATTAATTCCTTTGGGATTTTACTTAGATTGATGCCTAGTTTGATTAAGGTTGAACCATTTTTCATATCTACTTTCTATTAAATTATTTAAATATTCGTCTACTACTTCAAATTTCTGCGTAACTTTTTCTACATCCCCACCATCTTCAAGATACTTTTTTATAGTTTCATACTTAGGGTGTTCTTTGTTAAGTAGTTTTGAAGATGCGCTTGATTTTGTTGTCTTTCCGTGTGTATTAGTTGCATCGGAATCTTTAGTGTCATCCAACAATAATAAGTTCCCTAAAGCGTACTTTTTAGCGTAAGAAGAAGCAGCACCAGTTCTTTGTGGCATCTGCATACCTTTGGCATCAAAATCAATTATTGCATTTGCCTCCGAAACTACTTCAGACAAACTTTTAGTACACATACATTTTGCGTAAGAAGTAATAGCATACTTATCTCCCACTACAACTAACTTCTCTGTAATAAAGAAAAGTACACTATATTTTTCGGATAATGGCTTAATAGCTTCAAGAATATCTTCTGCGCTACGATAATTGTAATTCCCAAACTTGTTTCTTTGTTTTTTGGGTGCTTTTAGTTCAAGCTGTATTTTTTGCAGCTTTTCAACAATACTTAATTCATTCATAATTGTAATTATTTAATTTTAAGCAAAGCTAAACAAATAATTTGAATTATTAACGTTTGTGTAAAAAAAAACAAGGCTAAAGTTATTTTAGCCTTGTTTGCGCCTAATCTCTCGTAGAACTTAGAAGTCGTTGTCGTTCACTTCCTTATTCCACTGCAAATATAGAACAAATAATGTAAAAAACAAGTATATAAGATAAAAAGTTATTCTATCCATATTGAATCTGCTTTTTGGTCGTCATTATCTACATATATATACTTTGTGTGTACTCCTATTCTTGTAAAGCCTACTTCTAACAATGAAGTAATCATCTTATATCTTTTCTTTCTATTTAAGCATTGTATCTTGACCGCCCTACCTATAAGGTGGCTGTTGTTAGGATAACCACCTTGCCTTGATTGTCTTTCTGTACTTTTAAAACCCTCGATTATCTTGAACTTAATCCCCGATAATCTTCTTGCTTCATCAAGCATAGAAAGTAATTGCCTGTCCATATAGTTATATCCACTATTGGGTTTCATAGGACAATCAAACTCTACAAAACTAAAAAATCTCAATTCCATATTTGTGTTTTAGACAAAATTAATATATTTGCATTCAAGTAGCGGTAAATCTACTTAAAAAATTACTAAACTTCTATGGGAACATAGTTGGAACAGGTAAACTTAGAATGTTTGTTTTTCTTGGGGGGTCTTTTTCTTTCCTTTCTTTTTATTTTCTTTGTAGTTGTTTTGTTTTTCTTTCCTTTCTTTTGAAATAGAAAAAGATTTAGTAGGATAAAAAAATGCACCCCTAAAGGTGCATTTATTCTTTTAATCTTTTTTTATTGATTGTCCAAAGTAGTAACTAAAAATACTCAACGCTACTCCCTCAACGATACCTATTAGGTGTATAAATAACTCTTTGTTGTTTTCAGGTACTTCAATATTAACTATAACGTATATCAAGTAAGCAAAAGAAGATAACCCAATAATACCAGTTAAATTAAACAACCAATCAATACCATATCTTCTTACTGTACTTTCTCGCTTTCTTGCTGAATCTCTATCAGTAACCTCTAAAGCATACAACTCTTTAAGATGATTATGAGCAATTTCTTTATCCTCTGCACTCATAACCTCATCCTTGTCAATTAAGTTCTTTACAAGACCTAAAACACCTTTATCGGGTAGAACATCCCCAACCTTATCAATAATATTAGGTGCAACTTTCTTTAAAAAGTTGCCAACCTTAGTGTCTTTAAACTTTTTCTTTTCCTTAGACATCTTTGTATTCTTCTTTTGCATTAAAACACGGACAAGCCTTACTTGAAAAGTCGTTGTGTCCATACACAACGGCATCGGGATATTCTTGTTTAAGTCCTGTAATAAGGTCTATTAACGCTTCTTTTTGCTTTTCAGTTCTCGTGTCTTTTGGGTTTAATTTAATGTCACAACCACCTACATAACATATACCAACACTACTTCTATTATGACCTTTACAATGTGCGCCTGACCTTTCTAAATCTCTACCCTCTTTAACCTCTCCATTCAATGTAACAACATAATGATAACCAATATCTGACCAACCTCTCTCAATAATGTGCCAACGTCTAATCGTTTCTACACTAACATCTTGCCCCTCTCTTGTGGCTGAACAATGGACTATAATCTTGTTAATCTTTCTCATCTACGTTTATAATGTGTTCTTAATTCGTTTTCTAAGTCTTTTAGTCTTTCTAAATCATCTTCAACTTGCTTTTCAAGTTTATCTAACCTCAAATCCATTTCAACCCTTAAACCATCAATATCTTTTTGTACAACTTCTTGTACAGGTTCGTGCATAGCCTTTTCTATCTTAGAATCTAACATATAGTATGAACTTACTAATGAAACTATACCACCTAAAATCATAAAAATATTGGGCATTGTTATACTAAAATCGGGTTTCCCATCCCCATCAACATCAACTTTTGGCATCTTTTAACTTTTTAATTATTTGAATAGTGGTGTATATGGCAGTAAGAACTAAAACTACAAACTGAACATAAGTATTAACTTCTTCTACTCCCGAAATTAGTAAAGAAGATATGCTAAATGCGTAAACTCTTAAATCCTGCATCATACCTCAAAATTAAGACCAAACCAAGTGTGTGCGCCATTAATACTACTCCAAGTTTCGCTATACAAAACCTCTTTATCAGCCCAATTTTGAATGAAAGTTCCGCTTGTGCTTTCTTCCCAAAGCATATCTACGGAATACTTATTGGAAAATACAGCAGGGGAAATTTCTTCCATATCATCATTATATACAGCAGGAGTGGTAACCAAAAAACCCAATCTTTTTATATGATGTAGGTGGTCTTTATCGTTCTCACTATCAGCATCAGGAAATAGTGGTAATTGATTTATGTAACTGTCCGCTTCTTCTTTACTTGAAAACTCGTACTTCTTAAATATATATTCCATTATAAAGTAGTTAATTGTTCTAATTCTTTATCTGAAAGTAGTTCATTAAAATACATTAATTGCCTTACTTTTCCTTCAAAATCCTGTCCACCTGCACCCGACCTGCGGAAATCTATTTGAGATAATCCCGAAACTGTAAACGTGTCGGTATCTGTCTTTCTTTCTACACCGTCAACCCATAAAGCTATATCTTCTGATTTATATTTCAAAGCAACCTTTGAAAATACTTTAACATCTGATGAAACATAAGACCTGCCAGCTATATTTACACCGCCAATTTGAATTAAATAAGAAATGGAGTTTGTTACCGTACTGTATCTTATGGAAAATCTATTATTTGCTGTGCTATCATTTATAGTTATTTCTTTTGTGCCGTCTTGTGTGTTTACAAGTGAAGCAATTTCAACAAACAAAACACCCTCTGCATCATTAAACAAACCGCCACCTCCTGTAAAAAGGTCTGCTGCTCTCGTTACCGCAGTACCACTTGTGGGTATATATGATGTGGGAAATACAACACTATCATCTGTTGTTGACTCAGTCTGTAAACCATAAACAAATATATGTTCTGTGCCACTTGGTGTCCATTTATTAAAATCATTGTTAGGGGTTAAACCAAAATTAACAATACCTACTACATCTGTTGTAGTTTTAAAATGCACCGAACATCTATACCAACCATTGCCAAAATACTCCATTTTTGGTGAAGTAACATTCTGAGTAGCACCTATCGTACCTGTGTCTAAATTAAAATTTGCTCTATATAAAGTGTCAAAACCAGTTATACTTAATTGCAGATAGTCTGCGCCTGTTCCTTTTTTAGCAAAAATGGAAAGTACATTTGTTTCATTCGCGACTACTGTGGCGTTTCCATATCTTATTTCGTGGTTTTGAAAAGTAGTATCTGCGGTTATCTTGTGAGCATTTGTTGTTCCGTCGGGTGATGTTGCAACATTTGTAGTGAGCGTAAGGAATTTTGGAATAGGGTCTTGCGAAGAAGTAAATATGCGCCCACCATTTGCCCTAACAAAATCATTTGACCTTGTTGAGGTGTTTGTTGCTGCGGATTCAATTAATTGTTGCCCCACACTTGAAACAACATCGTTAGAATCAACAGTAAAGTTTAACCTAAGCACATCAACACCAACAGTTTCTATAAGTCCTTGTGAATTTACTCTTGTAGCACTTGAAGCTCTCGAAAACACAAGGTCGCTACTTGCATCCCCACAAGTTTCTGATGACCTTGTTACTGTAGTTGCACCTGTTTCAATATACGTTGTCTTAAAAGTACCCTCTTCTAATTGTGCGCCCCATATAAATACTTCACCTAAATCTGTTGAACCAAAAGAGGGGTAAAATAATGCTTTTGTAACAGTCGTGTTAGCCACTTCCATACCAATCCTATACCAATCATTACCATAATTTTCTACAAAAGTAGAAGTTGCTGTACCACCCAGTTGTTTTGTCAGTGTTTCTGTGCTAAAAGTGAAATCATACATTACTTTTAACCCTGTACCCTCTGTACCTAAACCTGTACCCTCTAATCTTAAAGTGAAAACATCATCACTACCCGATTTTTTAACAAAAACAGAAAGCACAACATTATTACCACTTGACAAAGAAACTGTTTGCTCTATCCTCCCAAAATTATTAGAACCGTCTGTTTCTAATTTAAAGGCGTCATTAGTTCCTTTAGGAGATGTTGTTGCACCAGTAGTAATAGAACCCCCACCAGCCGAAGTCCATTGGTCTAAATCTTCACTATAAGTAAGTTCATTTGTTCTACTTGGCTCTAACAAAAGGTGTGGTTGAAACTCTACATTTCCATCAGAATCAAAGTCGTGATTCAATCTTGGTATGTTATTGCCAACTGTTTCTATAATTCCTTTTGAGTTCACTCTCGTAGCATTTGATGCCCTTGTGAAATTGAAGTCTGCGTCTGCGTTATTTGGGATAGCACTATACAGTTCGCTATCCTTATACCCACTTGGAACAAGACCTATACCCACTTTATCTATTAATGCCATATCTTATTAGATTAATATTCTTCCTGGAAAGACTAAGTTTTGTAGGTTGTTTACCACATTTACATCCCCCTCGAAAGTTCCCGAATCTTGTAAAACTCTCTCACGAAACTTATTCGCTATTGCAGCACCTCTGTAAGCAACTCCAAAGTTATTTTCTATACCTATTGGCGTAGAGCCAAAATTACTTCGTGCGTATATTAAGCCAAAGTTTATCGTGTTTCTTTCCATTTAAAAACTTCTTTAGTTTTATTATATCTTCTTTCTTAGGTTTATATCTTTTCTTTTTCAAAGAACCCATCCAGTGTAATTTATATCTCTATGCGGATAAATGCCCTCGTCTTGATTTTCGTTAAATTCAGGGAATAAATCGCTATTAAAACTCATATACTGTATAAACCTTTCAGTATAGAACTCTGCTGTGTCCTTAGCCTTATTCACAAGCATATTAATCTCATCAGGCTCTACCGAAGTAGCGTTCTCTGAATTATGCTTAAATATACCGCCATTCGCTATTTGATATGCTGCGAAAGGTATAAAAGCCACTTGACTATACCATATAAGCATAGGTTTCACATATTCATTCACCAAACTTAAATAATTGCCAGTTAAATTTTCAGCAATAATATCAGCTTGTAATTTATCGTATAACTTAGTTCCTAACTGCATTTGTATATTTGTGTCCTGTGCAACCTCAACAAACTGTATCATCTTGTCAGGGTCTAAGTTTCCATCAAATATAGACTTCCTTTTTAATTCCTCTAAAGTTATAAATAGTGCTTTCATTATCTTGATATTGGGTAACGACCTTTGTCGGGTCTTGTCCAGTTAGCCTCTGCTGATTCTTTAGGGTTTTTAGGTGGAGTAAAACCTTTTCTTTCGGCAGTAGCTTCATCTACTCTACGTTTCTTATACACTCTACGTTCCCAAACGTGCTTACAGTTTACACCACCCTGCCACTTGAAAAGGGAGTAGTTTCTACCTTTATGTCCGTGATTTTTATTGACACCTCTAAAGCTCATCATATTTATATCTTCAATCCTAAATACAATATTCCTTTTAGTGAAACTCATCATCTTCAAACAAAACTCTCTACTGTCGTTTGATGGAACTTTCTCTTTATAGGCGTATCTAACTTTGTAACCCGAATTGTCTTGCCTTGATTCCTTATTGGGTTTTGAATCCTCTTTAGTCGGTTGCGATAGTTTAGTGAAATCAAATTCAGCATTACCATCATCACAATCTTCTCTATAAACAATCTCCCAATCGTCTGAAATAACCTCTCCTAAACTTTCTAATTGCTCTAAAATATCCGTACATTCTTCTTCCGTTAAGTAATCTTTTTCCTTTGAAAATTTCCCTTTTATTGTGTTCCAAAAACCTTTCTGTGAGGATAGCTTTTCCCCTGTTTCTTCTTCTCTCTTAATCTTGGTAGCGATATTATCTAATTCCGTGAACTCAATAGGTTGTAGCGTTACAAAGTATAAGTTTAGATATATGCTGTTATATGAAAGTAACTCCTTGAACGAATCAATCAATAGCGTTTGGAAAGGTCTAATAACAATATTGTCCATTAAGATACTTGCAGTTCTTAATTCCTCTGCGTTATTACCAAACCCTGTATTGTCTTTTATTCCAAGCAATATAGGAGATACAACTCCGTGTCCAATCATAATCTTTTCCCTACTTTCTTTTGCAAGGAAATCATATTGTGCGTGTGCATCGGGTAAGTGTATAGGCTCTACACTTGCTTGGTTTTCCGCTTCTTCATTAAATGCAAGTATAAACTTACCTGCATTAGAACTTCCGCTAAATTTGTCGTAAACTTTATTCTCAATAATCTGTTGTGTTTCTTCATTTGGAACACCATTATTAAAGTTTAACAATAAACTTGGCTGTAAGCCATTCTGAATGTTGTTTATGTGGTAATTTGATACTTCTTCTTCCAAAGAGCAGTATTGTAAACACCCTTGATAATCAACAGGGGTATAATAGTAAAAACCGCTTCTGTAAGGTTTTATAACGTATATTTCGTTTAATTCGGTATCGTTACCGCAACCAAAGGAGGGTATTCTTTTGGGTTTGTCTTTTGGCTTAATTTCTTTCCAATCGTGAAAGTAATAGTAAGCCATAACCTTACCTTTCTTAGCTTTCTCGGCTCTCAACGTTTCCATCGGAAAGTGAAGCAAACTCGTTATCTTAGTTTTGTCTTTGTTATAAATTACTTGGATAGCAGCCATACCAAGCAACTTTAAATCATTTACCATTCGTTTTACTTGGTCATCCCTTAGTAAAACTTTCATTTTTCCAAACTGTACAGGGTTCGTATCGGAATCCGTTGCATTTAATCCTCTCCCATAAACCATATCTACGATACCATTTATACACCTTGAATTGGTAGGACTGCCCAAGTATCTTTCTATAAGTTCGTCAAAGTATTGATTGTCCTCTCCGTACTCAACCCATTCTTCTCTATGACTTTCCTCTACTTTAGGTATTTCATAACCCGACAAATTAACAACCCTAAGATTGTTTTTATACTCTTTCATATAATTATGTATTTTTGAGTATCGGTATCTCCATCAAATTCATCATACTTATTAGCGTTTAAAGTGTGAGGTGCAATAGTGCTTGTTTGTGAAGTACAATACAATTTATCTCTATAAAGCAAAGTGCTTCCTTGCTTCACTTCTATTGAGTAAATATTTTCAGCGGTAAGGATAGTAAACGCACAAGATAGCCTAAGAAAGTTTCCTTGTCTTGAAGATGTCAAGTTGGAAAGGGTTTGTGTTTTTCTTGTTCCATCTTCAACCACTACCAAAGTTATGTCGGATGCTACCGTGAAAGCTCTTGGTATAAAGTCTATATTTTGACTATCTGTGGTTGGTAATACCTTTATCATAACTATATAACGAAAACAAAAAATATTGTTTGCATAAAAAAAAGGGTGGAAAAACCACCCTTTATTTTACTTTTGAAGCTAATTGTTAAACAGCAGCTTCGGGGTCTATTAAAGCAGCATCGCTCAAATCGGGTGCAGCAGTACAGAACTCAGGCGGTCTTGTTTCTTGAGCATCAAATACCAAAGTGAATCCGCTTAAATCTCCCATAGCAGCACCAGTAACCATAGTACCACCAGTTATTTCACATCCGTGTTCTCTACCAAGCAAAAAGAAGTTTCCATTATAGTCCTCAACTACAACGTGAAGTCTATCTTTAGAAACCAACTTAATTTGCTCTTGTGTCTTAGTGTCTAAGAATTGAAGTGTAACATTCAAAGTAGTTTGAAAGAAAGTCGTACCATTCTCTCTTGAAGAAGTAATGGTAGTTTCCATAGAGGAATTTCCTTTCAAGAAATACTTAAAAAAATCAGCAGCATTACCAGTAGGTAAGGTAACTCTACCATTTGCATCAGGTGTTAAACCCTCTACATCTGTATCGAAAGTGTGCAAGAAAAGATTTTTTAATCCACCTACTGAACTTTTACAAGGTAAACTTCTTCCTGCGGTAACAGCACAAGCCATATTATATAGGTTTTAAAAAGGGGTGGAAACCCACCCCTTATAGGTTAAACAATATTAATTGTAAAGTACGATGTCAGAACCAATTCCAAATTGGATTCCTGCACGTAATCTCATTATCACACGAACGTTTTGGCTTCCGTCAATATCAGCCATATCAATCACTCTGACTTCGTTGTGGTCAGAAAGTAAAGAAGTACCAAAGTAAAGGTTTGAAGCCTGTGCTGCAACCATTACATTACTTGCAAGTCCTTGTGCTAAAAAGAGGTTGATACCATCAAAGCGCAAGTTTTGGTTGTTATACCAAAGTGTACCTTGATTGTTTACACCATTCGCACCTGTGTTAGCAACAAATCCACCCAATGCACGAACATAAGCGTAGAATACGTTAGATGGAACGTAGATTTTTAAATCTTCTTGTGGCTTAACAGCCTGTGGAATTGCATCAACAACCTTTCCTAACTCGTCAATAACGTTAGAAGCAGTTACAGTAGTACCAGTAACATCTACAACGGCATCATCTCCAGTAGCATTCTCTAAGATGGTAGAAAAACCATCAAATTGTCCGTTTGTAGCGTTATTACCATTCCAAATGTTTTGCTCGATACGCTGTGCAACTTTATCAACAACGTGTCCAATCAAAAAGTCAGAAAATCTAGGTGGCAAATTCTTGTAAGCAGAATATCCCATTTGTACACTTTCCCAATCAGCAACGTAATCTTTCTTACACAACTCTAAGTTTACTTGAAATTCTTCGGGTTCAAGAATACGTTCAGTTTTAGTAACTGTTGAAGTAAAGTCAGCATCACAAGTAGCATCTTTCAAGATGTCATCAGTAGAAATTTTTCCAATCACCTCTTTCAAGGCAATATTAGGTTTAACAGTAATACCACCTTGTGCGATAGTATTACCACTTAATAGGGCAGCAGCGACATATTTTCCTGCAAACTCCCCTGCGTAAGTAGTAGTAATTGAAGTTGTAGTAGCCATTTTAAATTATTTTTTTTAAATTATTATTATGCTTCTGATGCCCAAATACCAACACCACCATCAACATACCAAGTGGTTAAGGCAACAGCTTTTAGTTTACACCAATCTCCTTTGTTAGAAGTAGCTTTAGTGTTTATCCAATCTTTATCAACAACGCCCCCTGCAACAGAATCAGCAGCAGCATTAGCGATAGTACCATTAACACTATCAGTAGCATTTGGCGAGATAGTGATAATATTGTTTGCATCAGCACCAGTATTTCTAAACAAAAACTCCATACCAATAGTATCGGCAGTAATTTGTGGTAAAGTAATAGTAAGTGCATCAGTAGCTACATTAAAGTCTTGACCTGCTTGGTTGGCACCTAATGTAGTGTCAGCGGTAATTGTATTTTGTTTTGTTCTTGCTCTTAGAATGTCATTGCTTGTACTCATTTCTTTAAATTATTTAGCGGTTAGCATATCAAAAATTCTTGACAACCTTGTTTCAGGTCTGTGTTGAGAGTATAAAATCTCATCAATTTTCTTTTCGTCAATTTCAGGAGAATGGACAATGGGTTCTGCCGACAATTCTTCTTTACTTGATTCATCTTTCGATAATTCAGCAGGAACTTCCATTTTCTCTTCTTCTTCCATTTTCTTTTCAGAAACCATAGCTTCTACCATACCTTTCAATTCAGCAAAGTCGGACTTTAGCTTATTGAAATCTTCCATAGAAACCATATCTTTCATCATATTTTCATCGTCATAATGACGCTTCATATCATCATCAGCCATATCTTCGGCTTCTTCTAACTGAACATCCTGTCCAGCTACTTCTTCCTCTGCGGAAAGAAGCACACCTTTTAGTTTAGATAAAATCTCTGTTGCTTTCATTTATAAATAGATTATATTGGTTAAACGATTGTGTTATGTTGCTGTTTCATTTTACACTTTACCTATTCCTTGTGCGTGTAAACTTCCATCACAACATTTCTTACTATAAGTATTTCTATTCTTGCATAAACATCCCCTTTTCTTTCCTTTTGGGGATGTTCTACTCTGTTGATAAGGTTTTCTACTCATTTCTTAGCTTTTGGGTGTTTGGTTGGTAATAAGTCGTAGTCGGTAGTGTATTTTGGGTTTTGCGGTCTGCCGTTCTTTACTAAATAAAGGAAAGCATTAACCCTTGCAAATGCCCATTGTGATGGCGACTTAACTCTTGGGGAATGACTTCTATTGAAAGCACCCAACCCTCTCTGAAACACCGAAGCCAACATACCAGTAGTAACACCATATCCCAACTTCTTCTTATAACGCTCATTAAAGTCATCTGACTTGTTTTTTAGCGTCTTTCTGTCCTTGTCTGATACCTTAGCACCTCTTTTGCCTTTTGCTGTCCCTTTTGCCGTTCCCTTGCCTTTAGGGGATGGGTTTGGGGTGTCTGACTTAGGTGCTTTTGGAGATTTAACGATACCACCTCTTTTCCCCACTTTAGCTAACTTATCGTGAGTTTCACAAGGCATATACCAAGTCTTTCCGTCTACTGTATGGGTATGTATGCCCTCACAACCTTTTGATTTAGCCACCGCATAGGCTTGTTCTGCTGTGTCATAAGCTGTGTGTCCGCTTATAGTTTTCTCTGCTAAAGAAAGCTCACCTAAGCCTTTTAGCTTTGATTCAACCCAATTTTTCATAGATTTACCACCCCAAAGCAAATAACTAATAGTACCACAAGCCTCATTATCTTTAGGGTTGTAATATGTTTCCGCTCTTGAAAGGTAGCTGTGTATGCGTTTCAAAGTTGGTAATGTGAACTTTTCTTTTCGTGATAATTGCCTTGCACGAACTTTCCCCACTTGCGTAGCACACTTGTTATTTACTTTCTTGTTGAGTTCAATACCTCGCTTTGCATTGTTTGTAGCCGATTCAGGATAACCTCCATAAGATTCAAGTTCTACTTCTTCTGAAAATTCAGATATTAATTCTAAAAGCGTAAACTCCGCATCTAATTCAGCTAAACATTCATTACAAACGTTCACTTGCTTAGAAAGTTCGTATTGTTCTACAAAATACCCCTCAATAGAAAAGCCTTTGACTTCTCCTGCTTTTACTTTCTGCCAAACCTCATCATTGTTTACTTTCATAGAAACCATCCAAGTTCCTACTGGTAAATCAAAACCATACTTCCTTGACTTGTCTTTTTCCTCATCCTCAATAAGCCAACTTTCCACAACAGTCATTCCATTAATATCGAACTCGTGTTCGTATGTGGAGTTGCTTTGATTACCCCTCATAAGAAACAATTCGGATGCTTTTCTTACCGTTTCTTGCGAAAAATAGATGTAATATTTCTCATCTTCATCGTTTTTACGCATAATTTTCTTGTTAGGTATAAGGGCAGCACCCATAAGGATTTTCTTTTCCTTATCAACTTCGGCTAAAGAAATCTCTTTATGTTCTTTTAATGCAATAAAATCTTCCTCTATTGCAGGTTTCTCTACGACCGAAATGGCTTCTATTCCACTCAACTCGTTTTCTTCATCAATAAATAATTCTACTACTCTTTCCATATCTTATATACGATTACTTTTTATGTTGTACGTTATCCTAAAGAAGCACCCTCAATAATGTTTCTGTCTAATTGTTGTGCTGTTGTAACATCGTCCGAAACAACATATGCTCTTACTGGTTGTTCTTCGGCAGTTGCTATTGTTTGTGCTAACTGATTGGTTGGAGAAGCACCTACGATGTTGAAGTCAGGTTCAGCAGGGGGTGCAACAGCACCACCACCAACACCACCCGAATCACTCGCACCAGTTAAAGATGATATTTGTTGTTGAGCGGTTTTTCTTGCCTTAATTATACTCGCGATAACTGAACCAATAGAAACTGCAAATGCAGCTACTCCGACCGGACCAAGGGCAGCCATAAAACTACCAATAGACATTTGCCCTGCTGCAATATTTTTTGCAGCTTCAACTTTTGTAGTTGCAAGTGCTGCTCCCCCCATCATTTGCATCCTTAGCGTCATTAAAGCAGCTTCTTGTGCTGTTTTCTTAGCTTCCATTACCATTTCTGCTATCAATAATGTTTGCTTTATTGTGAAGAAATCTCTTTCAGCTTTAATCTTTTTTATTTGCGCTTCTCTCTCTTGCTTTTCTATATCTGCTAACGCTGCTTCTCTTTGCGATTTATTTAGAGATGTGTTTGTGGTTATATTCTCTTTCTCTGTTTTTAGTCTTGCCAATTCATTTTCGTGATAAGAAAGCGATACTTTTTCCAAAACACCAAAAGCTGTTCCAATAGCATCAACTATCATTTTTGTTTCCTTGAAAGCCTCATTTAGCTGATTAACAAAAAAATCGTGAAGTCGAATAGCTGAATCTCTTGTGTCGGACAACTGTTGTTTTAAACCTGCTAAATTACCCTCTTGGGATGAGGGGTCGATTGCTTCAAAAAGCATAGCACCCACAGGCTCAATATCAGATTCAATAGCTTTTAACTCTTCTCTAATCTCCTCAGCTTCGCCAAGTATAAGTTCTTTAAAGGAGTTATCTTCCAAAAATTGAGCAAAATCCTCATATTGTTTCTTTATTTTTGCCCTAATCGCCTCCACATTTACTCCCGTAATAGCTAAACTTGTTTCTAAGGCTGCGATTTCTAATTCAACTACACTTCTCGCTTCTTTCGCTTGTTCCTCTGCGGTTATTGTTACCGCTTCTCCAGTAATCGTTCTTTTATCTTCAAAATCTGCTTCATCAATAGCTTTAAGTTCCCTTTTCTTAGCGCTTAATTGGTCAGTTAACTCTTTTTCTTTCGTTAGGGCTTTTACTTGCTCTTGATTAAATGCGTCTAAAGCTATATTTAGAAGCATTTCTTCTTCTTTTAACTTTATAAAATCTTCAATACTGCCCTTTAATGGGTCATACCCCTCATCCTTTAATTTTTTTAATGCTAACTGATTTTCGGTGCTACCCTTTTCGGATGTTTCTAATAAATCTGCAAATGTTCTTAGATTTTCTATTACACCTTGCTTCTTTGATAATTCTTCGTTTAACTTTTTTAATTCTTCTGTGGCTTTTTTTGTTTTTCCACCAAATATATCTGTTGTTCTGTTTAGGTATTCATATAAAGCAATCAATCCTTGAAAAGCTACAAGAATACCAAGCGGCCCCATTAATTGCTTTGTGAAAGCGAGAAACGCATTTCTTGTACTTCCCGTATCTTTTCTTAATTCAAAAAGTTGGGCAGCGAGTTGTTGTAAGTTGTTTGCAACACCAGTAATACCAAACCCTGCATCGGAAACACCTCTACCAAATTCAATAACAGCAGCAGAAGCTAACCCCGTAGAAGATTGCATATCTCCATTCACTTTGGTTAGTTTAGTACCTTTATCACTAAACTCAGTTATCTTGGTAGAAACATTTTTTATACTACCCGACATTTCTTCAAACCTACCACTTGTTACGGTAGCCAAATCCCTTTGTTTAATTAAGTCAGACCTAAACTTTTTTAGTTCTGTTAAAGAAAGTTTAGAGTTTTTTATGTATTCCTTAAACTCTTTATTGATTCTTTCAAACTCCTTCTCATAATTATCAGCAACATCTGTCGTTTCGTTCAACTCTTTCTTTAACTTTTCTGTTGATTCTTTAGCTTCACGAGCATTTTTATCGTAATCAGAAACAGCGTTGCTTATGTCTTTTATCGGCTTGGAACTATTATCTCTTGCCTCAAATATAATTTGTACTTGCTTAGTGTCTGCCATATCCCTTTCTTCTTTTCAAGTAGTCTTTAATTTCGTTTATATTTTCAGGTGCTTTTTTGTACCCTTTTGCTATATCAATAGTATCGCTAACGTAGTAATAGTCGTTAGTTTTTAGTAGGTTTATAATGTTTCTAATCATACTAACAATCTGTTAAATTTGAAATTGCACCAGTAGAACTAATCTCTGCTGCTTTGTTTACTTCTACAATCTTGTAGAAATCTCCATCCCCTGCAAATGGAGTGGTCAGTTGCTCATCGGTGTAAAGTATAGTTCCATTCGCTATTGTGTCAATTAAATCATAGTAAACCACCTCGTTGTTGTCTGTGCTTGAACACGCTTCACTTGCGGTAGTTTCTGAACTATCACTTAATGTAACTGTTTTTGTAACTCTAACATCATTTAATAAATCCATACTTCCCATACCAGTCTTTAAATCAATTTTAAGGCTGTTTATTAAGTAATTTACACCTCTTATAGATATTTTGTCAGCCAAAGTGTGATTAACGATAAAATCAATAGGAAATTTACATTTAAAGGATGTTAGTCTGTTTTGTCTATTAAATACTTTCTGAATGTATATTCTGTAAAATCTCTTAAATAAAGTGTCCGTGAAAGGTGTGTTATCAGCAAAAGCATACTCATTCGTTTCTTCGTTGAAGTGAATGTTGTCTTTGCTTGTAGAAGCGGATAACTTTCTACTATTTGATGGAACAAAATAAGTAGCTATATCAGTATGACTATTTGAGTTTACGTGTGTTTTTTCATTTAAAAATCTAATAGCATATTCACTACTAAGAACACTTCCACTCACTCTATTTGCATAAAATAATAGTGGTTTATCTACATAAGCGTTTTCTTGTTCATCCGCAAACCAACCTACTTGTGAACGTTTAACATTATTAGTATCAACATCAATCATTCGTTCAAACTTCATATGTTCAAACTGTGGCTGCACCTTATAGACCTCTGTATTGAAGTCGTATCGTTGCCCACTTTCATCCTGATTCGTTTTATAGTCGAGAGAACCCCACCCTAAAGCAAATCTTTTTTGGTGGTCGGAAGATAGATATGTTTTAAGTCCTGCGTAAGAAAAGTCTATCTCTTTGAAAGGTAGTGCAGGTTTTACATTGTAATCTATTTCAACTTTATCTGTAAAATCCCACACTTTGCTTGAGGAAGCATAGAAATCATCCAATGGTTGCACTTTTATAGTTCCATCGTCTTGTTCAAAGGCAGTTAAATTGAACATCTTAAATAATGAAGTAATAAAGTCTATTACTTTCATTTCGGGTATTTGTTGCTGAATAATAAAGTTTTGGTCAGATAAGGTAGTTACGACACTCGACAAATTTATAGTGGTATCAGTACTTGAACTACCATCTAATTTTGTCATATTAAACTTTATAAATGTAAGTCCACTTGCATTGAAGCTAACTGAGGATTTAGATTCTATCAGTACTTGGTATTCATCAGCATTGAAATTATCAACTACCTCAAAATAAGTGTTGGTTGCTGTCTTTGTTGAAGCACTATCATCCACATTAAACCTGCCCAAAACGCTACCATTCTTTGTTAATACAACAGTATAATCGGGGTTTGTTGTTGTGTTTGTTTGTATCGTTATAGTAACCCTCCTTGTATCGGGGGTTGGTGTGTTGTCATCAACTATTATAGTAGAGGGGTCTTGTGATTTAACGACTAAAGAAGATTGTATGTTTGAGTACACTCCAACAGTCCAACTATTTATGGCAGTAGAAATTGTTTCATCATCTTCAAAAACATTCCCTGCCTTTCTATGAAGCCACATATACAAATCATAGTAAACACCATTTGTTGTATTAAAAAAGTCATTTGAGAAAGTTATGCCATAGTGTTCTTGTACAGCAAGTACAATTATATGTAGCCTTAAAGCATACTTCAACTCTCCATAATAAACTCCGTGGTGCTTATCAGTACCAACACCCGAATGTGCAAACAAATTACCCCCTAATTCATTTACCTTGTTATCTGAAAAATAAGCACCATAGTTAGTACCCGAATCATAGAATAATCTTGTGGTGTGCGTTATTAACGGTGTAAGTAAAGCAGCGGTGTAGGTTGTACTGTCAATAGTAACATCAATAGCATTTTGCAATGCTTGTCTTACTTTCAAAGCTGTGTACTCCCTGTTAAAGTTAGAAAAGAAAGAAGTTGCAATATCACTTAATTTATCCTCTCCAAACAAGTCTTTTATGTTGACTGCATTACCAAAGAAAGTTATCTTATAGGCATAAACATTATTGTTTTTTACTTCCACACTATCAAGCCTTATAGTACCTTTCTTAAACAAGGTACTATTCACTTCTATTTCTGCATCTTTCTTAACCCTTGCGTCAAAGCCATCTAAAATTTGAAAGTTGTTATAATGCTTGAATATTTTATTGTTATTCTTAGAGGCAGGTACAGTAAAAGACTTTGTAAATTCCGTGAACACTTTTGATATATCTCGCACATCTTGTATTACAGAATTTATATTCACCCCCTCATCCTTAAATAAGTCAAGCCGTGTTTTTGTAGTACCCTCTACTATGAATATTTGTGCATCCATTATCTAATATTGTTTATCAAATCAAATGCGTAATCGAATTTTACAGTATGATTTATAATTCTATCATTAACAGACTTCTTTAAAACAAAAGAAGTATCAGTAGGTCTAATAGGATATATGGTGCTATCAATAGTTGCCCAAACTTGTTCAGAAAGCATAAGCTGTTTAATAACTTCCGTCATATTCTCATCGACAAAACCAGTGTTCATAACAATACTTTCATTACCAACAACATCGAAAGTCGAATGTTGGTGGGATTTTGTATCAAAACTTGCAGTTGAGGTGTTTAATATACTCCTATTGAATTTCTGTCTTTTGACATTCAAGGTTTCAATAGACTTCTTGAAGAAGTAAACATCTTGTTTAGCACCAAACTTATTAATGAAAGTAACCTTAATTTCATTATATCTTGGTTCACAAACCCTAACTATTTTTATATTTGCAACATCGGCTATACCAAAACCAACAGAAGTAGTGCTAAATCCTGCGTAATGTATTCCAGCACCACCCCCCGAATCCTCAAAATAAGGAACTTGTCCTGCTGTATTTTCAGGAACGTATATTGTAGTGTTGCTTTGCGCTAACGTATGCTCTCCTAATACTACGTTATTACCCTCACTAAATTCAGAATAAGCATCAAAACCATCCAAATTAGTAGTCTGTGTGGTGTGTACCTGTGTTCCATCACTATTATAAAATTTAAAAGTTGTCGTTATATCAACGTAATCAGAATTAGTTCCTGTTGGGTACGTTCCATCAAATGTAATATCAAGATAATCCCTTACCAACTCTGATATTTCAAAGTACACAAAGTAGTTTGAATCCACATCCTTTCTTAATGTGTACCTTAAAGTACCCTCAATAGTTATCTCTAACTCAGCATACGCCGACGTGCTTGTAGTGTCAGTTCTACCTATTCTGTAAGGAGAACGTAGTCTTATATTACTCATTTTTTATCCTTTAATCAGCTTTACTTTTACGTTTTTAAATAACTCATCCAAGGTTACTTCGCTATCACTTGCAAAGGCTTCAATAACATCTATTACAAATGAATCTGAATATTGATTCATAATCTCATCACTTATGTTTGCACCTTTATATCCAAACCTTTTTATAGTACCTTTCTCCTTGATGGTATTTGATATTATTTGTGCAAACTCTTGAATACTCTTATCTGTGTAAGTATGAGAACGTATATTCTTTGCTCTTAACCACTCTAATATTTTGCTTGTCGAAACAAAACGACCTCTCGCTCTCCCTTTATCAATTTGTTTGAAGTATTTTAATGCCAATATCTCTAAGGAAAGGGAATTTTCATCCTCAATAAGTCTATCTTCTACGCTGTCATACAGCTTTCCTGTGGCATATAAATCCTTTTGCTTCAACAAGAATTTAGTTCTCTCAACTATCTTGTCAGCGTATTGTTCAAAAGTCGCTCTTTGAAATTTCCTACTTAACATATACTTGTTTCATTGTTAGCCACATCAATGTTTAACTCCATACCCCACCCTGCTAACTCACTTTCAAAACTTTCTCTTAGTATGCTTAATATAGGGTCGTCAGAAAGTTGAAATAAGTCTGTATATAAATCTCCTCGTCTTAGCTTAGATTGTATAAGATTGGCAACCTGCATTTGAGTATTAAGAACATCCTGTAAGTTGTCGTTTCCAAAGAACACATCATCATCAGTAAAACTCTTAGTATAATCTACAACATCCAAGCAAAGCACCCTCAAATTGAAATTAACAAGGTTATCTCTGAAAGTAGCATTATTAACTACAATATGAACCAAAGGAAACATAGTAGTTTTATTAAGGTCTATCTCGGTTATATTCCCTGTTGTTACGGTATTTGTTATTCCGTTGTTTTGGGCTTCATCCCTAATCTTTTCTAATACAGTATAAAATTGCCTCATCTACTTTTACTCTTTAGCATTTTAGCTTCAATATCATTCTTATCTTTCTCGAACTCTAACCAAATAAAGCACTTTTGGAAAGGGAGTTTGGTAACTTCGTCAATGTTTCGGATATCTCCTTTAGCGAGTGCGTAAATTGATTGATACCAACCCCACTTTTTTCCAAATCCTTGTACATAGGATGCTGTTTGTTCTGTACTTGTTTCTGAAAATAATCCATCGTATAACTCGACAATTCTTTCCCTAAACGATAAAAAAAAACCAACGCACCTAACGCTACACTTGCTGGCATATCTTTCATATGCTCAGAAAGTTCCTCATAACCCTCATATTCTTTAATCAGATAATGCGACTTGCTTTGAAAGGAAACAGGTCTGTATAAAACAGCCATAGCTTTGTGCATATTATCCCAATCAGAAATACTACTATCTACATCAACAAACTCCCCCATAGTCATATCTTCCAACTTAGGAATAAATCCAAAAGTTACAGTCTTGCCCTTTGGGTCTGTCATATCAAATTTGTTGATTAAAGGGGTATGTAAGTCAAATAGCTTAGTTAAGTGGACAAATAAAGCATCCACATCACTAAGTTTCATATCTTTCACGTTACCCTCTGATATCTCACACAGCAACTCAATGGTGCGTGTCTTAACGAAATTTTCATCAGTATCCTCATCAACCCCCTCAACAAACTTCAAATAATCTTGGTATTGCTTTAATTTAACACCCGAAAGGTCTTTCGGAACATTAATGTGTATATTCTTACTCATACCTATATAACGACATACATAGATATTGTTTGAATAAAAAACTTATCAACAACACCTCTATAAAGCCAAACAGTTTTGATTTTATTCGTTATTTATTTATAGAATAAGTTTTCTAATAAAAATTTCCTAAAGAAATTTAGACAATAAATTCTAAGTAAATAAATTCCTACGGGAAAGTGTGTTTTATTCTGAACTCTACTTACTTTCCCAATAACACTCTTTAGAAAGTAAACACAAATACTTGTGG
>CAACVD010000118.1_pt1 | contig 32961 bp, 33 predicted proteins | sample 2381771 | NCBI WGS metagenome assembly CAACVD01 (sample SAMEA5211965, study PRJEB30684) | marine metagenome | biome: Marine; feature: Epipelagic; material: Water | collected 2015-10-15 | depth 15 m
GGTATCCCTCTGGAGACTTTACCATTTTTTTAGTTTCTCTTTTTTTTGTTTTCATTAGTTTAAGTTTTTCTTTTTAATAGATATTTTACCCATATTCTTCCAAGATCCTCTAGCTAAATCTTTAGCCATTTTTTTTGAAAGACCACCAATAACCTCGCCACGTTTCAATGCCTCGTCATAAGCTTTTCTTCCACTCTCTTTACTAGAGTAGTCAGTCCAAGATCCATCTTTATTTGGGAATAGTGTTGGATGTACATCGTACCCTTCTTCATCACTTCCGCCATAAGCCATCAAGTGAGTAGATTCTGTTCCAACTTTCCGAAGAGCTGAAAAAATAACGTGTAATTTTTACACTAAGCTACTAAGTGTAGTTGTTACACTATCTTATTGTATATGATACACATTTGCTAAAAGTTTGCACGAAATACGTTTCAAAATGTAGGGGTTGGGTTGCAGAATCCGTTTCGGTTTGCTGATCGTATCGTTATAATATATATATAATCCCCCTCCTAAACATTTCTCCGAAGATTCTCGGGGTCTACGTATTCCAGATGTTTCTTTTAAATCTAGCTGTTATATAGCAATGGTTTAACAGCAAAAAATTATGAATATAATACGCCCGTATACAAATTGGAACTGAGTTTCATCTTTGCTTTCTATCCTTTCGTGCTTGGGGGTTTTGAGAACCCCGCACTTCAGTAAATAAGAATCGATGTTTCTCGTAACGCGAGTCGAGATAGTTCATTACGTGAAGTATTGAGAATCGTTATTACCTCGCAGTACTTAGACGAAGGTACAACAAAAAAACTTAAGATGCAACACTTGTTACAACAGCTATTATTGTTCTAATACATCCCCTATATATGTGTTGCTTTTCGTACCTCTCTATATATGTTATGCATTTTGTACTTTAATGTTCCTTTCTATGGCAGTTAGCGCAGAGAACTCTGCATAGCTTAATCTCTTCCATAACCAAATCAAAAGAACAATCTTTAATTAAGTTGGCTATGTGTCCTCTTTTAGTAGAAGGGTCTATATGGTGGAATTCTAAACATCGAGTATGGCTCTCTCCACAGATCTCACAACTTAATGTCTTTTTATAATCGTCTAATCTTTTTCTCTTTCTGTTACGATATTCCCTCTTAATCCTTCTTCTTTTATCATTACTTGTTTCTTGTTGGTCTCCCATCAAAGCAAATATAAGTTTATCTTTGTCTTGTTATGAAGCTAAGTAAAAACTTTACATTAAAGGAGATGACTAGGTCTATTACGGCTAAGCGTAGAGACATAGATAATACACCCGATGAACAGCAAATAGAAAACCTAGCAGAACTATGTGAAAAAGTATTACAACCTTTAAGAGATCTTATGGGGCCTATTGTTATTACAAGTGGATATAGAAGTCCTGCTTTGAATACTGCAATAGGTGGGAGTACTACTTCACAGCATTGTGCTATCAAGGGAGCTGCGGCTGATATAGATATATGCACAGGGGACTGTGATTACAAGAATGCTGAAGTATTTCATAATATAAAAGATAATTTTGTGTTTGATCAATTAATTTGGGAATTCGGTTCGGAGGAATGCCCCGATTGGGTACACGTATCATATAACTATGGTAAGAACAGAAAACAAATACTTAAGGCAGTAAAGAAAAACGGAAAAACTAAATATTTAAATTATGAAGATTAAGAAGTACGGAAAAGGCGGAATGATGGACTATGCTTCTGGTGGTATGCTAAAAGCTTTACTTGATGATCCTAAGCAAAGAGAGATGGCAAAGAAGATGCTGTCTAAAGAATATGAAGGCGGAGGAATGGTTGAGTATGGTGGCGGTGGCTATATGGAGTATGACAAAGGAGGTTATATGAGCAATGAGCAGATGGTTATGGTAAAGGCTGATACATTAGAGGAAGCTACTAAAGCTGTAAAGGCTGCTGTTAAAGCTGGGAATATGACACCTGCCCATTACAAAGTAAAAGCTTGTTTCTACGCAGATGAGGATTAGTAAGAGTAAAAAGTACTTTGACGAGAATCCTGAAGCTAAGGAGAAGAAGAATAAGTACAATACTAAATACCATCAAACCAAAGAAAGAAAGAAGTATAGAGCTTTCTTAAATAAGGTTAACAGAAAAAAGGGAACTTATGGTAATGGTGATGAATTAGACTATGATCACGATGAAAAGAGAATGATGTCTCAGTCAAAGAATAGAAGTAAAAAAAAGACTAATGAAACTAAAAAGAAAAAAACGAAGGTCACTTCCGGGAGTTAGGGTAAAGAAATACGTTGATGGCGGAAAAATTCCTAATATTCCAAAATTTGATATAGAAGTAGACAGAGAAAAGCTACAAAAGGGAGTGATGGCTGTTGAAAGCCTTAATGGTATCCTTATGAAGAACCCACAAACTTCTGCCACAGGTTTATATGGTCAGCTGTTTAAAGAAATAAAGGACTCTGAAATGTTAAAAGGAGTAACTAGAGATGAGTTTGCCAAAAACATAGAGCTTCAAAATAGAGTATGGGAAGAAAGACTTATGGGTAATCCAGATATGTTTAGAAAAAAAAGAACAGGACTTCTTCAAGACGGTGTAGATATATATAATGAATATAAACCTCAGCTTGGAGATAAGCTAGAGTATACGCCTACAGAGCTTGCTGCGCTAAGTAATTTTCTCGGAAGGCAAGGAACAAGGATTCTTATGGGAGACATAATGAGAGATGGTATGTCTATGGCTGAAGCGTTGCCCACCTTTTATGGATCAAATGCAGAGTATGATAACAAAACGCCCGAACAGTATATTAGAGAGTTTAGGGCCGCAACTAGATAATAATTATGAAAACAAAAAAAAGAGAAACTAAAAAAATGGTAAAGTCTCCAGAGGGATACCACTGGATGTCTAAAGGCGGAAGATATTCTTTAATGAAGCATAAGGGAAAGTTTATTCCTCACGAGGGTGCTGCTCTTGAGATGCCGTTTCGTGTTGTCGATAAGCATTCTGATTCGAAATAATCTTTTTACCTAAAGGAGAGTCTTCAAAACCTTTGAGTCTTTTCTTCTTAACCTTTCTAGGGCCACCCTTTGACTTATCGGGTCTGTCCTTAGCAATTGTTGACTCATCATAGTCTGTTTCTACCTTTGTTTCCCCAGCCATAATCCTATACATCTTTGCAATGAACAGCTTTGACTTCTGAGTCAGAGAGTATCTAACCCTATAGTTAAATCTATTCTCATCTCTAAACCACATACTGTCATCTTCATACCCAACAGCTCTTCTATCAAAGTACTTAAATAAGTAACCGTCACGCACTAGTGGGCCTATCAATTTATCCTTAGTTTGGAAGTAACTGACCTTTAGCTGTTTACCTAACCATTGACAAGTAAAGAATTCTAGGTCGTGCATAAAGAACAAAGCTTCTATCTGTCTAGGCTTTAGTGTAGAGTTTTTTCTAGCCCATCGTATAGCTATATAGTAAAACTTAGCGGGAGATTCTGGTTTATTGTCCAGATATAAGAAATCACGAAACTTCTTGTCCTCTTTTTTGTGGATTCGTTTAGATCCCATAATGAATTGAATTAAATGTATCTTTGTACAAAAGTACTTTATTATGGGAACACTTGCAGGAACAAAGGTAAAAGATGCCTACACATCTCTCTTAAAACTAGAGAGTGGTGTGATAACTACTTCTACTAAGGTGGTAGAAGATGGGGCGGGAAACGACTCCGCTCTTAAAATATCTTCATCAACCGTTGAGGTAGCTGGAACATTAAAATTTGGAACAGCACCTACCGCTGGGTCTTCAGAAACTTCTGCTCTGCTTTTAGATTCAAATAACAATGTTGTAAAAAGAACTTTAGGCACTGCTGCATTTACTACTGGGGAATCCAACACTGGAACAGCTCCCATTGCTGTATCAGGAAGTAATGTTATATCCCTAAACGCTCCAACAACACTAAGCCAACTAACAGAGTCTACTGTGGCTATAGCTGATAGCTTCTTTATATATGACGCAAGTGCAACAGCTCATAAGTACATAACCATTCAAGACTTAAAAGATTATGTGACTACAGGAGTTACAGCCGCTGCTGGTGGTAGCAACACTCAAATACAGTTTAATAATTCAGGATCTCTTAGTGGTTCTTCTATATTTACTTTTAGCACATCAACTTTGTTTTATGGTGGTGATAGTTTTGTTATAAGAGAACCAAGCTCAGGATCTGCTTCTACAGCCTTAAGTTCTGAAAGTGCAACTATAGCAAACTCCGCAACAAATCAAAGTTTATTTACAGTTCCTAATTTAAGTACTAGAGGAGCAATAATTGATTATGTTATATATAATTCAGGTGAAACCAGAAAAAGAGTAGGAACACTAGCTGCTGTATGGAATACTCAAGATGCAACTGTAAATCCAGCTTTTTCAGATTCTGTTTTGGTTCAATTAGGAACATCTACAACTTCAGAATTTACTTTTACTGTAGTATATATTGATGATGCTGGTTTGTTTCATATTAGGGCAAGCAATTCAGTGGGAGAAACTATGTATTTTAGAGCAAGCGTTAAATTGCTTTTGAATGCATCATAATGAATAAAGAAGAAGAAAACAAGCTTGAATTTTTTATAAAGGTTAGAGAGAAGTTTGAGGATATAGAAGACCTAGCTGAAGATTACGGTCTAAAGAAAGACTTTATGTCTGTAATGTGCGTTGGCCTTATAGAAGAAGACATTTCTCCACTACGCTATAAGGTAAATGCTATTTCTAGTATCTTTGTCGATAATGAAAGTGAATTAGCATCTTTAATGTCTCATATAGCAAGTTCGTATGATAAAGGCGATAGTGACTTTGGTAATATAGATTACTGGCTAAATATAGAAGGTGGAGATGCTTAAATTTAAATTGAAATGGAAATCATTCGTAAAATTATCGTGGGCAACGACCCACTTAAAGCGATGGCTTACTATGTAGGTCAGAAAGCTGGAGCTGGCGAAGTAAACGCCATCTTATTAGACAGAAAACATTTAGACAGATATAAAGAAAGACGGTACGTCATTTATATCAAAGATCAGAATGGAGACTTAGCCTTATGGAAGGCGGTAGAGAACGCACCCGTATTACTTGAATTTGATTGTAACTTCTGATGAGACCACTAAGTAATTTTGTTGTTTACGTTCCCAAGAAAGTGAACGAGACTAAAAAGATCGGAGACGTTGAGATATATATCGAAACTAAGTTCAACGAGTTTGAGCATAGGGTTATGGAAGGTGAGGTTGTTGGGATCCCGGAGAAGTACAAAACACAGGTAGCTGTTGGAGACACACTTTACTTTCATCACCACGTTGTAATAACACCTCAAGTTCTTGATGAAAATAATGACTTGTATCAAGTTAATTACAGTCCAGATGGTGGTCACGCTACACAATCTTATATTGTAAAGAAAAAAGACACCGATGAGATTATAGCTTTAGATGATTGGGTGTTTTTAGATCCCATCAAACCTGAAGCTAAATTAAAAAGCGATATCCTTGAACTTGTATCTTTTGAAGAAGAGGTAAACTATAAAGGAAAGATTATGTATGCTAGTGATAAGATAAAGGAGCTAGGATTAAAAATAGGAGATGTCGTTTGGTTTACGAAGAACTCCGACTATGAAATGCAAATTGATGATAAAAAACTATGGAGAGTGCTAATTCAAAATCTAACAATAGTAGAAAAGTAAAATTTACAACAGCTAAAGCATCAGTAGATTTAATTAAAGCTATGGAGTCAGCAATTAAGAATATGACTTCAGAAATACAAAAACCTGTAGATCAAGACCTTACGGGGTCTGCACGTAAAGCAGAACTTCAAGCTATCAAGGATACTGCATTGGCTTGCAAGGAGTTAATCATAGAGCGTCAAAAGTTAGAAGAATTAGTGTCATCATTAGGAGATAATGGTGAAATTTCTAAAGAGATAGATTATCGAGGTGGCTTTGCAGAAAAATTCGTTAAAAAATAATGGCAGGTCTTAAAATTATAGATGATCAAGCGATTGTTAATGTATGTTTCAATAATACAGAAGGAGACATAGAAGAAATTGCTTGTTTAAACATACAATTACCAAAGAAGCCTAAAAAGAAAGACATACTATTTCACGACTTCCCGAAAAAAGATCAGCATTGGAGAAGGTATGATATGCCTAAAGATTTAAATACTGTGACTTCTATGGAAGATTGGTATTCAGCCCCTAAAGAATTCCAACAAAAGTATGCTCCATATATAGAACAAGAATTTAGAAGACGAAGAGAAGGTGTTTGGTTTTACAATAATGGTGTTCCAACATACATTACTGGTCATCACTATATGTTTTTGCAATGGAGTAAGATAGATATCGGATATCCTAGCTATTTAGAATTTCAAAGAAGGCTGTTTATTCACTTCTCTGCTTGTGAAGCTGATCCAAGATGTATGGGTCAGATATATACTAAGTGTAGAAGATCCGGGTATACAAATATGAGTTCTAGCATAATGGTAAACGAAGCCACTCAGGTAAAAGAAAAGCTGTTAGGCATAATGAGTAAAACGGGAACAGATGCTCAGTCGGCAGTATTTTCAAGTAAGGTAGTCCCTATATACAAGTCTTATCCATTTTTCTTTCAGCCTATTCTTGATGGTACAACAAACCCTCGTCAAGAGTTAGCATTTAGAGAGCCTTCAAAGAGAATTACAAAAAAGAACAAGAGTGTTCAAAAGGGCGAAGCTTTAGATACAATAATAAATTGGAAGAATACTGTTAGTAATGCATATGACGGATCAAAGACTCACCTTTTATTTTTAGATGAGGCGGGCAAGTTTGAAAAAGGTATTGATATACGAGAAGTGTGGAGAATACACAGGACTTGTCTTTTGGTAGGTAGAAGAGTTATAGGTAAATCATTAGTAGGATCTACAGTAAATCCGTTAGATAAAGGGGGTCGTGAATACAGAGACTTATATAAAGATTCAGACCCTTTAGATAGAAACGAAAATGGAAGAACAAAGAGTGGTCTTTACTCAATATTCATTCCCGCCTATGAGGCACTAGAAGGATTCTTTGATCAGTACGGTAATCCTATAATCGATGACCCAGAGTCTATGGTTCTTACCGAAGACGGAACTCCTACGGAGATAGGTGCTAAGACTTTTTTAAAAAATGAACGCAAGGGCCAACAACACAACAGCTATGAACTTAACGAAATAATTAGACAGTTTCCTTTTACTGAAGAGGAGGCGTTTAGAGATTCCACAAAGAGTAGCTTGTTTAACATACAAAAGATTTATGAGCAGACGCAGTATAATGATGATCTGTATCCAAATCCAATTGTCGTAGGTAACTTCGTTTGGGAGAACGGCAAGCAAGACACAAAGGTTCTTTTTAAACCTGATGTTAATGGTCGATGGAGAATAAGCTGGTTACCTCCAGCAGACTTAAGAAATCTAAAAAAAATAGAAAACAACAAGATTGTCCCTCCTAATAAGACGTTAGGGTGTGGAGGTGTTGACTCATATGATATAGATACTACTGTTGACTACAGATCTTCAAAAGGAGCTTGTCATATTTATAATAAATTTTCTATACAACACCCTTCTAATATGTTCGTTGCTGAATATGCAAGTAGACCTCCGTTAGCAAAAATATTCTATGAAGATATTCTTATGGCTGCTAAGTTTTATGGTTATCCAATACTTATAGAGAACAATAAATATGGTATTGCAAGATATTTTGAGGCAAGGGGCTACGATGGCTATCTTATGGATAGACCCGCTCATCTAGGTGCAGCGTCAAACCACATAAAGACAAAGACAAAAGGTATACCTTCTAACTCTCAAGATATCATACAGGCTCACGCTCAGGCGATTGAGGCGTATATTCACGATCACGTAGGTGTTCATCACGAGACTGGAAACTATGGTAATATGTATTTTAATAGAACTTTAGAAGATTGGATTAACTTTAAGATAGATGATCGTACTAAATTTGACTTATCAATATCTAGCGGATTAGCTCTTATGGCAGCACAAAAAAATGTTAAACAAAAAATTAAAACAGACTTTGAAAGCAAGGTGTTTTTTAGGAAAGTACGCCCAATTAAGCGTTAATTCTTATCTGTATCTTTGTACACAAAGCATTTACTAAATGAATTACAATGGAAGCTCATCAAATTATGAGTCTATTTTTCCTGATCCGTTAGCAGAGCAGCCCAAAAAGCTAACAAAGCAATATGGGTTACAGTATGCTAAGGCGATATACTCTCAATGGGGAGGCGTAGATATTGATGGCTCTCTATACTCTAAGAGGTGGAGGGAATTTGAAGTGTCAAGGGATTATGCAAATGGGACTCAAGATACCTCAATATATAAACAAATATTGTCTTCTTTAGACCCAAATAACGGTGATGGATCTATGCTGTCATTAGATTGGACTCCAGTGCCAATTGTTCCTAAGTTTGTAAAAATTGTAGTAAATAAGATTCTTTCTTCTAAGATGTATCCTAATGTAGAGGCAATAGACCCTTTATCTAGGAGCGAAAAAGACATTGAAAAAAACAAAATTAAAATTCGTGTTGAAGAAAGAGAAAGCATTGAAGAAGCGAAGGCTTCTGGATTAAAAGTAAGGGTAGACCCATCACAACTTCCCGACACGCCAGAAGAGGTAGAGATATTCTTAGAGTCTAACCTAAAAACTGCTGCTGAAGTTGCATCACAGATAGGTATTAATCTAACCCTTTCTTGGAATGATTTTGATGAGCGTATCTACAGAAGGAATGTAGAAGATTTAGTTAATGTAGGTATGGCTGTTGTTAAAAGAGAGAATGACCCTAACTATGGAATTGTAACTAAGTATGTAGATCCCGCTTATTTTATTCATAGCTATACTGACGATCCTAACTTCTCTGATATTGTTTATGCTGGACATATTGAAAGATTATCTATCTCTGAGCTAAAAAGAATTGCCGGGGATCAGTTTACAGAAGAGCAGTATAAGAATATGGCTAAGACGGTGATGAACCGTTATGGTAATAATCCTAATATAATTGGTTCTTCAACATACGATGGTAACCTTGATAGATATAACTACGGATATGACGAGTACACTATACAGGTTATGGACTTTGAGTTCGTGAGTGTAGACAATGTTATATTCGAAAAGAAAGAATCTGCTTATGGAAATATTGGTTTTTACCATAAAGGAAATAAGTACTCAGCACCAACAAATAGTGTTTATGATAGAGAGGCTGTTTATATGCAGAACTCTACTCTATATGGTGGATGCTTTATCATAGGAACAGAACACATATATAATTATGGCTTAAAAAAGAATGTACCAAAGAATGTACACGACCTAAGCCGTACACGTATGAGCTATAGTGCGATTGCAACAAACATCCGAAGAATGATCCCGAAATCCATAGTCTCTGGAGTAATAGGATTCGCAGATCAGCTACAATTGTCTCACCTCAAGATTCAGCAAGCAATTGCTAAGGCAAAGCCAGACGGTCTTCTTGTCGATATCGAAGGACTAGAAAATGTCCAATTAGGTCGGGGAGGAGAGTTGCAACCACTAGATATTCAAGACATCTACGAACAGACAGGTGTCTTTTACTATAGGAGTAAGAACCCGGAAGGGGGATTCCAAAACCCACCCGTTCGTCCTTTAGACAATACCATCAGAAATATCAATGAGCTTATAGCTCTATACAATCATTATTTGAGAATGATTCGTGATGCTACGGGCATTAATGAGGTTATGGATGGCACATCTCCAAAGGGGGATCAGCTAGTAGGCGTTAGACAACAGCAATTAGCGGCAGGAAATAATGCTTTATATGATATAACAAATGCCTCTTTAGTTTTATACAGAAGGGTTTGCGAGGATATAGTTAAATGCTTACAAATAATTCCTCCTAAGACTATATTGTATCAAGCGTATGAAAAGGCTATAGGTAAAGAGAATATGAGTGTTCTTAGTTCTTTCTCTAAGCTACCTATGTATAATTTTGGTGTTCGTGTCGTTAGCGATATGAATGATGTAGACAAGGCTTACTTAGAGCAAAATATCCAAGTAGCTCTAGCTCAGAAAGAGATTGACTTAGAAGATGCAATTGCAATTAGGCAACTAAGAGATATTGACCAAGCGGAAAGACTACTGGTTGTTCGTAGAAAGAAAAGGATTAAACAGCAACAAGAAACTGCTGCTATGAATTCTCAGATGCAAGCACAGATGAATCAGCAAACAGCGATGGCTAGCTCTCAAGGAAAGATGCAAGAGGAGCAGATGAAAGCTCAGATTGACGCTCAAAGAATACAGATAGAGACTCAGGCAAAAGCTCAACTTATGCAATTGGAGTATGAGTTAAAGATGCAACTTGAAAACCTAAAAGGTAACTTTGGCATTGCCGAGCAAAGGATAGAGTCTGGCGTTAAGCAAAACTTAGAGAACGAAAAAGAAGACCGCAAAGATGAGCGTGTTAAAAAGCAAGCTGTTCAACAAAGTAAGTTAATCTCTCAAAGAAAAGGAGAAAGACCTGAGCTTGAGGATGAAGAGAATATTGTAGACGTTCTTCTCAATGAAGAACAGCAATAGGCGAAGGTAACCCGCCCCCTTTCTTTTTGTAAATTTGTGCTATGGCCGTACAAGTAGATTTTAGAATAGCTCCAGAGGATCAGTTTACATTATTTGATCCAAGCACAAAGAAAAATAAAACAGTAACTTATTTCACCTTACTCGCTAAGATACGTGGGGCTGTAGGTGGTAGTGCTGTTGGTGGTGGATTCTCACCATCTATAACAGGCCCCTTAGATAATCAGTTAATAGTATATAACTCTCAAGAAGATCAATGGGAGAACCGAACTGTAGGTATTTTTAATCGACTTATCGTCTCTGGCCAAACAGACGTTGTCGCCTCTTCATTAACGAACTCACTTACCTTCGTTGCGGGTACAGGGGTAACTATAGCTACAAACGCTACTACAGATACTATAACAATAAATTCTACTGTTGGTACTGTTACTAGTGTAAATATGTCTGTTCCTACGGGTTTTGCTATAAGTGGTAATCCAGTAACAACATCAGGAACACTAGCTTTAGGATTTGATACTGGTTATAGTCTACCTACAGATGCTACTCAAGCTACTTGGACGGCAGCATATAATGAGACTATTACCTCTGCTGCTTTTGACACAGCAAACGGAGTTATAACTCTTACTAAAAGAGACACGAATACTATAACTGTAGATATAGACGGAAGATTCATTCCTCTTAGTCAAAGAGCCGCTGTTAATGGTGTTGCTACTCTTGATGGTGGCGGTAAGGTTCCAGTTTCACAATTACCATCTAGTGTATTCCTTTACTTAGGAACGTGGAACGCAAGCACTAATACTCCAACCCTTGCTGATGGCACAGGAACATCAGGAGATGTATATCGTGTAAGTGTTGCCGGTACTCAAAACTTAGGTAGTGGAAATATATCTTTTGAAATAGGAGATCTATGTATATATGATGGTGCTGACTGGCAGAAGTCTGACTCTACAGATGCTGTCACTTCAGTAAATGGATTAACGGGTACTGTCGTTTTAGGGGTTAATAATATTGATGATGTAACTATAACATCTATAGCTGACAATCAATTCCTTGTTTACGATTCAGCTAGTAGTAAATGGAAAAATGAAACTGTTGCTTTACATACGGGTACAGGTACAGGAGGCACGGTAGCTGGATGGCAAGGCTCTGGCGTATCCTCAACACTAGGTAACACACCAATCACATTTGCTGGAACTGTTTTAACCACAAGTGGAGATATTAATATTGGTAATTCTGCAAGCCTATATCTTGGAGACTCAAGCTCTGCTACAACGGGTAAGGTTGTATTTGGAGTAGGTAATGATCTACAGATTTATCACGATGGCTCTCATAGTTATATAGTTGACTCAGGAACAGGAAATTTAAATATTAATGCTACAAACTTAGCTTTAAATAACGGAGCTGGAAATAAAACTTACATTTTAGCTACTGACGGTGGCTCTGTTCAATTAAGACATAATGATTCTACAAAGTTAGAAACTACAAGTGCGGGGGTTACCGTAACAGGAGGTATTCTTTTACCTAACAATAATGACATTGGCTGGGACGGTGGATATAGTGCTGGTAAACCCACACTAGCGGCAGTTGGAACTACCATAAGAATGTTTCCTTCAGGTTCAGTAAGTGGTGAGCAATTTTCATTAACGCCAACAACAGCAACTTTCGCAGGAAACGTTAGTTTAGCAGATAATAAAAGAGTAACATTTGGTGCTGGTAATGATCTCAGTATATCTCACGATGCTACTGACAGCTATATCACTAATACTAATGGAGACTTTACAATTAGCAATACTGGAGATGATTTAATACTAAAATCCGCTGATGACTTTTTACTTTATGTTCAAGGCAATGAATTAGCAATACAGGCCGTAGGTGATGGTGGAGTTAATCTTAGACATAATAATGTAAATAAGATTGAAACAACAAGCACAGGTGTTACTGTTTCAGGAACAGTTAATACAGGAGGAGGAAATGCTGCTGCTCCATCTATAATATTCGAAGGAAATACAGACACAGGATTTTTTCATCCAGCAACAGATGAGATAGGTTTTTCTACTGCTGGTTCAGAAAGAATGCGTATTAAATCTGGTGGTAAAGTTCAGTTAAATTCTTATGGATCTGGAACGCATACAGGCACAGCTGCATATACTTTACAAGTAGATTCTTCGGGTAATATCATAGAAGGAGCTGGTGGAGGTACTGGAACTGTAACTGGAACAGGGGTAGCTACAAGAGTTGCTTTTTGGTCAAGCACTTCAGCATTATCAAGTGATGCAAACCTTTATTGGGATAACACTAATGATAGATTGGGTATTGGTACAGCTGCACCTACTCGCCTTTTACAACTTACAGATGGCGAACCAATTTTACGATTTAACCCGACTACAGTTTCTGGGGATTATTTGTTTCACGCTGGAGATGGTAAATTATACGTTACACCTGAAGCAACAGGTGTTCCAACAATGACATTTTCTTCAGGCAGCGTAGGAATTGGAGCTACTTCTCCCGGAACTAAACTTGAAGTATCTGGTAGAGTTAGATCAACTACAGATCCTACTTTTGAAGTATATGAATCATCCACTAAACGAGGAGGAATACAATGGGATGCATCAAATGATAAAATGGCTTTATTTTCTGTAGGTGGAGATATTAAATTTGATATTAGTGGTTCAGAAAAAATGCGTATTGCCAGTGCTGGCAACGTAGGAATTGGCACTGATAATCCTTCTGCAAAACTTGAAATACATTCAGCTACAAGCTCAGATGCCTTTGTCATAAAAGAAGATACGGATGACACTTTATCTTTTAAGATGGAGATAGACAGTAGTGATAATGCTGTTTATAATATGTACTCTAATGGTGAGCAATCTCAAGTAAAAATATCTACTGCTGGAGATAGCTACTTTAATGGAGGTGACGTAGGAATTGGAAATACTAACCCTACTGCTAAATTACAAGTGAGTGGTTCTGTTCAGTTAGATGTTATGCCGACTAATCAATCAGAAGGTTCCATAAAAATTGGTAGATATGATGCTAATACTTCAAGATTTAACTTAATAAAGAATTTTGTAAGTTCTACTGCTGCATCTAATTATATGAAATTTTCTATTCATAATGGAACTGAAAATGCAACTGTTGATGTAGTTTCTTTAAGCGGAAATGGTAACGCAACTTTTGCAGGAGATATTAGTTTAGCAGACAATAAAAAATTACAGCTTGGTGCTGCTAACGATTTACAACTTAGACATACAGGTGGAACAGGTGACAGTTATATAGAAAACTATTCTGGAAATTTACAAATCCTAAATTACGCAGATGATAAAGACATAAAATTTCACTCTGATAATGGTAGTGGTGGTACAACTGAATATTATATTATTGATGGTAGCACTGGTGAAAATGTTTTTTATAAAAATGTAGCGCTTAGAGATAGCGTAAAAGCAACATTTGGTAATAGCAACGATCTACAGATTTATCACGATGGCAATAATAGTAAAATCACAGAAGGTGGAACTGGCGGTTTATATATTGGTTCAAATTTATTAGGAATACAAAACGGAAGCCATAATGAAACAATGGCTACGTTTACAGCAGATGGTAGTGTTGACTTATATCATAACAACGTAAAAAAGTTTGAAACCACAAGCACAGGAGTTAGTGTTACAGATGATGTTACCATTACTAGCTCTAGTGCGCCAATATTAAGATTAACTAACACCACAGGCTCTCAAAGTTGGATTCAATATGTTGGAAGTAATGATGATTTTATTATTAGAGATGAAACTGATGCTAGAAGTCCTTTAATTATAAATGGCTCAGGTAACGCAACTTTTGCAGGTGATGTATCAAGTGGGGATATTACTATTGCTGTTGATGATACACCTACACTTAATTTTAAGAAAGCGAGTAGTGCAGATGTTTTAGGTATTATAAACGTTACTACTGATGCAGGTACTGGTGGTAAAATGGTTTTTCAAACAAAAAGAAATGGAAATACACCTCTCGACGCTTTAACTATTGATGATGGTCAAAACGCAACTTTTGCAGGATCGTTAAAGTTAAGTGCTTACGGAGGTGGTACAATAACAGGAACTCCAGCTAAATCACTAGCTGTTGACTCTTCAGGTAATGTAATAGAAAGAACTCTTGGAGTAAATGGAAGTGGTGTTGCTACTAGGGTAGCATTTTGGGATGGAACAAATTCAATAAGTAGTAGTACTAATCTTTATTGGGATAATAGTAATAACATATTAGAACTTGCAGATAATTCAAAGGTTGCTTTTGGTGCTGATAATGATTTAAGAATATTACACGATGGTACAGATTCTTTTATAAGTAATGTCACAGGTAGTTTAACTATTCAAAATCAATCAGATGATAAAGACATTTTATTTAAAAGTGATAATGGAAGCGGTGGTCTTGCTACATATTTTTATTTAGATGGAAGTCTTGTTAATGGTTCATCAATATTAGGTGCTACTAGGTTTCCTGATAAGTCTCAAATATTTTTAGGTACAGGTGGTGATATGTCTTTATATCACGATGGTACAAATTCTTTTATAAGTAATGGCACTGGTGATATTACTATTGAAAACAGTCAAAATGATGGTGACATTTTCTTTAGAAGTGATGATGGGGCTGGTGGTCTTGCTACTTATCTTCAATTAGATGGAGGTACTGCTATAACGAAAGCACACAAAATCATAAGATTTTTAGATGGTGTTAAAAGCACTTTTGGAAATACTGATGACCTACAGATTTATCACAATGGCTCTAATAGCTTTATACAAGATGTAGGAACAGGTTTTTTAGCAATTGATACAAACGGTACTGATGTTAGAATTACAAAAAGTGACAGCGAGTATATAGCTAAGTTCATTACAGATGGCGCAGTAGAGCTTTATTACGACAGTGCTAAAAAGTTTGAAACCACAAGCACAGGGGTTACTGTAACAGGTGTTGCAAAAATTCAGTATAACGGAGTTGGACTTGACGTAGAAAACACAGCAAGCAACGGTGCTGATACAGGAATTAGAATTAGAGGTGCAAGAAATGGTCAATCTTTTGCTAGTGGTAATTTAACTTCTTACGCCTTATTTAGTAATTATGATGACAATACTACTCCAAATAACTATGATCTAGCAAAAATTGGTGCTGGTATGTATGATGCAGCTGCTGATACCGGTTATTTCCGTATTATGACAAATAACGGTACTGCTATGACAAAAGCGTTAGATATCGATAAAAGTCAAAACGCTTTATTTTATGCAAACGTAGGAATTGGGACTACTGCTCCAAGCACTTTTTTACAATTAGGTACTTATGCGGTAGCTGGAAAATATATAAATCAAGCTACTTATCCAGATATTCCAAGTGAGCATATGATTCATATTACAGCTCCATCCACAAGCGCTTATTACGGTGGTGGTATTTCATTTGGTGAAACAGCTTTTACTGCAGCAAACATTGTTGTAAGAGACGCAGGTGGCAGTGGTGCTTTAGATTTATGTTTTGGCACAGGAACATCATCAGGTGTTACTGAAAAAATGCGTATTGCTAATAGCGGCAACGTAGGAATTGGGATGATTCCAGATGCTGCAGTTCTTTTATCTGTTAGTGGTCAAATAGGAACTACAAATGGAACAGCAGCAGCTCCTACTCACACTTTCTATGGTGATGATGATACAGGAATGTTTAGAGCGGCAGCAAACACTTTAGCTTTTAGCTCAGGAGGTTCAGAACGTATACGTATTGAAGCTGGTGGTGATGTAGGAATTAATATTACTAACCCTAATGCTAAACTTCACGTAGACGAACCTTCAACCTCCGCTAATAGTTTAACTTATGGTGCTGCTGCTGGTCAGATATTTACAAACGAAAATTCTGAATTTGCTTTTGGATTATTAAACGCAGGTCCATATCCACTTTATATTCAAGGAAGAAGACATACAAATCAAGCAAGAGATATTAGTTTTCAAGGACTTGGTGGTAATATAGGTATTGGAACTTATTCTCCTACTAAAAAATTAACTGTAAAAGTTGGATCTGCAAACGATGATGGTATTTTTATTCAAGATGAAAATGGTAATACAAGAACAGATTTAGGATTAGCAGGTACAGCGGGGGCAAGAGAAGGTAGGATAAGACTTATTGACAATTCAGGTAATACTAATGTTCAAATACATTCTGATACTACATCCTACTTCAATGGTGGCGACGTGGGAATTGGAACTACTTCTCCTATTGGTAAATTTAACATACAACAAAGTTCTATAAATGTTCCATCTTTATTTATAGGCAGATATAATTCTGAAAATATTCCATTGCTTCAAATCGGAGAGTCAACTGATTTCTCCCCAAGTGCAAGCTATGGTGCGGCGTTAATACACTCGTCAAATAGAGATATAGTTATATCAACCGCTACAGATCAAAGTTTTACAGATGTAGATACTGCCGCAGTAACCATTAAACTTGGAAATGGTAACGTAGGAATTGGAACTTCAGATCCTAGTGCTAAGATAAATATTGCAAATTCAACTAACCAAAATGGTGGTACAATTGAAAATTCAAGTGCTTCTTTTGACCAAACAGGACTTTTAGTAAACAATACATCATCAACATCAGGTGAATTATTTAGATTACGTTCATCAGGTTCAAATAAATTTATTGTTTCTGGCTCAGGCGACGCAACTTTTGCAGGAAATATAGAAGTTAATGCGGCAGAAGTAAATATTGATAGCGCAACTCACGCTACTTTAACTTTAGATAGGGCAAGTACTTCGTATGACAACAATATTATGTTTAAGACAGCTGCTGATACTAAGTTTCGTATTTGGCAAGATGGTGATTCTGATTATCTGTACATACGTGATGATGATAACGCAACTAATATGGTCACCTTTAAGAAGGGTGGTAACGTAGGAATTGGGACTACGAGTCCTCAAGTAATACTGCACGTATCTGCAGCAAAACCAACATACACAGATTCTGCGCTTGTTTTCTGGGGAGGCACTACAAACAATAATGCTCACGCAGGTATTATACTAGCAAGTGCTGGTAATGCTTTATCAGGAACGGTTGGTAGTAACTACAAGATAGATGGTACAACCAATTCTCAAACAAATGCCAATAGAAGTACTGGATTTATTACGTTTGCTAATACTACTACAGCTGGTAAAACGTCTTCAGTAAATATTGCTGGATGGGCTAAAGGTACTACGACCGAAATATCTAGATTATTTATAAATAATGATGGCAATGTAGGAATTGGACTTACTTCTCCAGCTCATAAATTAGACGTTAATCACGGAGCTTCTACAGGTGCTGGAATAACAACTGTAGCTAGATTTTCTGCTGGAACAGGATCAGCTTCAGGTGATGGCACGCAAATTAATTTAATGAATTGGAATGATAATTATGGAGGATTTATTAGAACAGTAAATACTCAAGGCACACCTAGTTATTTAAATCCAAGATTAGAATTTGGTTTAAATTATAATAACTACTTACCAGCTGATATGGCTACAAAAATGGTTATATTAGGAACTGGTAAAGTAGGCATTGGGACTAATAACCCAGTTGGAAAATTTAGTGTTGATGGAGTGGGTACTTCAACAGCACCTACTATAAGTATAACAAATACATCATCTAGTGCCTTTAACCATAGCATTAATGCTTTTGCTCCTAATCTAACAAGTGGTGAAAGTAATATACTTATTTTTGGTAGAGCTGGTAGTACAAAAAATTCTGCATATATTGGATATAGATATTCAGGAACAGCTGGTTCAAATGATAATCTTTTAATACTAGGTCATTGGGCTTCAGATAACTTAATGACCATAACAGGGGATGGTAAAGTTGGAATAGGAACAGGGACTACTGCTGCTTCTGAAAAATTAACAGTTAGTGGTAACGCTAATGTAACTTCAAAATTTGCAGTAGGTATAACTAGTGTTCACGCAAGTTATGATTTCTATAATCAAGGTACAGCTTACTTTAATGGAGCTACAACAATAGATGATAACCTTTCTATAACCGGCAATATAAGCTTTGGGTCTTCTAATGGTAATGTTGATATGAGCAGGGGAAGCTTTATTACCTTTTATGAAGATGCTAATGCAAATCACGGTATTGGTAGTAGAAATAATACTGGTAGTGAATCTGATGATATTAGAATTAATAGTTATGGTGCGGTTTATGTCAACTTAGATTCTAACAATAATAACACTTCAACTGCTGATTTTGTGATAGGTCGTCACGGTGGAGGAACTAATACAATTAGTGAGCTTTGTAGAATTAGTGGCGAGACTGGTAGCATTGATGTAATTAACGGTGCATTCATTGGTGGTAATGCTGCTCTATCAAGAGACAAACTTAGAGTTTGGAGTTCATCAGCTTACGCTATAGGTATGACTAATGGTTACACATTTGGTAGTCTTGGAAATAGTTACGCTATGTCATTCCAATTTAATAATGACTCATCTAGAGGTTTTTGGTGGGGTGATACTGGTCATAGCAATGCTCAAGGAGCAATGGCTTTAAATACCGATGGTAGATTAACAGTTGCTGGTTCTATGGTAGTATCAGCTGGAGAAGGTAACACTGTTGGCCCTGTTTTTAATAATCAGTTTAGTTTAAAAAATTACACAACAGTAATTACAGATACTTTTCATACAGGACAATCTACTCAAGCAAAAAGATATGAAATAGCTAGAGTATTTTTTGATTATAACGATTGGGGAAATACAGGTGTTTTAGAAATAGAATTGATGGAACCGTATTTTGGTCAAGGTGTTTCTAAAAAGTATCAGCTTGTAGTTGGATATAACAACTATGCAGATATGGATCTTGTTGAAATTTCTGGTGGTTCTCAAACTGAAAGTTTTCAATTAACTGTAGGGTCATTGACAACAGTAAGTGGAGACATTAGATATCTTCCTATTTATGCAGAAGTTAGATATTATTCTCAATGTGAGGCTAGAATTACTACTAACAGAGACCTTACAACTAACTCTTTATCTACTACTAAAGGCGCAATTTATATAAATACAAGTCCTACAGGTACTAACATATCAGATCCTACTATAGTAGATAATGTTCAAACAAATCAAAGTGCTGATACTATTAATTTAGGAACATCTGCTAAAGTAGGAATTGGAATTACTAACGGATCTACTCCTTCATATCCCTTACACGTAAACTCTGCTGTTTCTAACGTGTCTATATATGCCTCTGCTGACATTTCAGCATTCTCAGATGCTAGAGTAAAGGATAATATAATTAGCATATCTGACCCTGTAGAGAAGATAAAAGCTATTCGTGGTGTAACTTACCAAAGAACAGATTTAGACTCAGAGAAGAGGTTTATGGGTGTCATAGCTCAAGAAGTACTACCTCACGTACCTGAAGTTGTTCACGAAGATGAGAAGGGTATGTACTCTGTCTCTTATCAGAATATGGTAGCTTTACTTATAGAAGGAATGAAAGAACAGCAAGAGCAGATTGATGAATTAAAAGAACAAGTCAAAAAACTATCTAAATGACACTACCCGCATCAGGACTAATAACGCTAGGAGACATAAACGAAGAACTAGGTCGTTCTAGAACAGCAGCTATACAGTTAGACAAAGCTGAGAATGGAGATTACGGAACTATAAACACCTGTAGCCCTTCTTATCCAAATGGTGCTAATCCTGCTAAGATATCTGAGTGGTATGATTACAACCACAATGCTGTTTGTAGTTATTCTACTAAGTCTTGTCTTTTTCCTCCCGATGATGGTAATTCTGGATCTATGCTTTACGGAGATGGTTGGAGTAGCGTATCTGAAGAACAGCCAAAATTTAGCGATGACTCTGGAGGTTTTAGTTATGGTGCTTGGCTTTTGCCTAGATCGGAAAACGCAACCGACTATTATATGTCTGCTTTTCACAATTATAATAATCAAGGAGGCGGTACAGTAGGAGGTGGTTGGACTTTAAATATATTTAACACTTCAAATGGGAAAACTACTTTGTCTTTTCAGATGACAGACGAGTCATCTCCGGCTAATACAACAACTTGGGTATATGAGTTAAATAATTCAGCTAACGCTAGCACAACGGGAATAGCTACTGATAGACAATGGGGTGTTGGGACAGCTGCTTACGCTGGCGGCATATCTATTCCTTTAACTCTTGGAAATGTTAACGCAAACAACTTTATGCGGCTTGATATTACATATGATGCTTCTGCAACGGGAGCGTCTAGATTAAATATTTACTGGAACGGAACAGCTTTAACAAGAACAAGTGGCGGGACTCACACATTAACTAATATAACTTGGGATCAGCAATATTTAGTTGTTGGAGGTTCATATTCATCAGAGCTTGGATCTGGACTTTGTTGGGATGAAGTTACATACTTTTATGAAAACTGCTTAAGCTCAACAGAGGTTAACGAAATATATAATAGTGGCGCACCGCAAGCAGAAAGCAATTATGGTTTTAGTTACACTAACGTTTTATTTAGGTTTGAAGATGCGGGAGATTTAGGGCTAGACACGAATGGTGCTTACAATTTAAATAATCAAGTTGGCACTCCAGCTTCATCAACTCAACACGCATAAATTCATTAACTTTGTAAAAAAATAATTATGGCTGTTACTTATACTTGGAATTGCAGAACTTTAGACTGCTACACAAAATTTGATGTTTCGGGAACTGAATTAACTGATGTTGTATTTAATGTACATTGGTCAGTTCAAGGAACTAAAACCGTATCAAAAGTTGAATATATGTCTAACTCTATTGGTACGGTATCTATTTCAACAGAATCAATAGATCCATCAAAGTTTATTGCTGTTGATAAACTAACTAATGCTGAAGTAACAGCTTGGTGTAAAACCGCTCTAGGCGCAGATGAGGTTACTAGAATAGAAGCAAACATAGCTTCTGATATAGAAGAGAAGGTAGCTCCAAAAGTTGTAACTTTAACTATTGAAAGTTAACTTCATATAAACTATATTTGCAATATAAAAATTCATTATAATGGAAAAAATAAAAAAAGAATCTTTAGAATCTATCAAGTCTATTCAGACTGATATGAATAAAATACAACAAGAACTTGGTGCTATCTCTTTGCTTGAAGCAAGAAAGTCTACCCTTATATCTTCTCATACAGAACTAGAAGAAAAGATGGCTGAAGCACGTAAGGTTATCTTGGAAGAACACGGTGACGGAACTGTTAACCTAGACACTGGTGAATTTACTCCTGTAGAAGCTGAGGAGGTTAAGTAATAGCTTCATATCAAAGGTTGAATAAGCCCCCTAGAGGGGCTTTTCTTTTGCATTAACTTTGCTATATGAAAAATTGGATAAATAAACTTCTAGCTGACGGAAACGCTGATAGCGTGAGTAGTAAGCGAGTCATTGGAGTCATTGGCGCAATTGTATTATTTGGTACACTTATAGCAAACTCCTTTTCTCAGATCGACATAGCCCCAAGTAAGGAACTTGTTGAGGCTGTAGAGTACATTACTATTGCTATGTTTTTCGGAACAGCTATAGAGAAGTTTGCAAAGAAATGAATCAAGAAGATCTCAAGCTGTTTTTTCTAAACACCACAGCAATGGGTGTTAGTATGTCAACTATTGAGGTAACATTAAAAATACTGCTCTTATCTGCATCTATTGGCTACACACTACATAGGTGGTATCTTTTAAGAAAAGGAAAATGAAATAATATATGAGTAAGTTGGCCAAGATATGTTTGGGCATTTCTAGTGCTATAATGTTTGTTTTTTTCATCATACAAACTCTAGTAGTATTTAGGGTCTTTGATCCAAGTTATATACTAGCAGAGGTAGCTTACGGTTGTATAATATTATTTAGTCCTTTCTTTGCTTATGTTGTTTATGATTTCATAAGGGTAACTAGAACCAAAGAAGATAACGTAGATCTACAGCTAAAGGCTATAGATGAATCCAGCTTAATTGTAAGGTTTAAGTCTGATGGTAAGATTATTTATGTAAATAAGTCTTTCTGTAAGGCTATGGGTTATACCGCTTCTGAGCTTGTAGGTAAAACGCATAGAATATTCTTAGATAAGAAATTTGCATACAGCGATGCATATACAGACTTTTGGAGATCTCTTGAAAAAGGAAACCTTGTAAAAGGAGAGTTTGAGAGATATGCAAAAAACAAAACTAAAAAGTTTTTAATTGGACACTACACACCTATTAAAGATGAGAATGGTAAGTACAGTACTGTTTTAAAAATAGCTACAGACATTACATCTCAACACTTAGCAGAGCAAGAGGCGTTACAGAAAAACACTTACTTGGAACACGCTGCTAAGATATTACGTCACGATATGCATTCGGGTATTAATACCTATATGCCTAGAGGGTTAACCTCGCTAAGAAGAAGGCTGTCTGAAGAGAAGATAAAACAGCTAAAAATACAAGCTCCCCTTAAGATGTTAGAAGAAGGTCTTAAGCATACGCAGAAAGTTTTTAAGGGAGTTAAAGAATTTACTAATCTAGTAAAGGAAGATGCTCAATTGGATATGGCTCCGCATAATCTAGGTGATTCACTAAAGAGTTATTTATCAACAACATCATATATAAAGCAAGTAGATATTGGCATATTGCCAACGGTAGAAGTAAATGAGCCATTGTTTTGTACGGCAATTGATAATTTAATTAGAAACGGACTAAAGTATAATGACAGTCCAAAGAAGATCGTTAAAGTTTTTATGAGTATAGACAATAATAAACGATACATATATGTCCAAGATAATGGGCGGGGTATGAGTCAGGAAGAGTTCCTTTATTTATCAAAACCTTACACTAGAAAAAAGGGTCAATCGGAAGGCGGTACGGGCTTAGGTCTGAACATATGTATTGCTATTTTGAAAGAACACGGTTTCGAAGTGAAGGCGGAGAAATTAAGTAACGGAACAAAAATGTGTATTACTATATAAAACTAAAAAAATGATAAATTCTATTATGCTCATCGATGATGAGGATCTATTTCACTTGGTATTTGAAGATGCCTGTAACATATTGGATATAACTTTATCCTTAGAAGCTTTAAATTCTTCTGATGAAGCTGATGCTAAATTCAAAGAATGGTTTCCTGATGATCTAAATGAGGAACGACCTGAGTGTGTTTTTGTAGACCTTAATATTATAGGGTCTAGCTTTGACGGTATTGAGATGATAAGAAAGATTAACTATGACTATGGCAACGGTTGTGTTGTAGGTATAATATCTTCTTCTGATGACCATCAAGAGATTGATAAAGCAAAAGAGGCTGGAGCGCAGTTTTGGATTATAAAGTCTGATGACATAGAGCCAAGACTTGAAGAGTTCAGAAAAGACTACGAAGGTTATAAATCAAAAAAGAATTCCTTTAAGGTTTACAGATAATGTAAAATATTATGGATCCAGATAAAAAATTAAGAGATGAGCTGTTAGCTTTAGCAAAAAGCAAACGCATTTTTCTTGAGGGTAATATTCTTAAAGTATTAAAAGCTAAATCTGGAGATACTGTATTTGAAGACTATTTAAAGAACTGTATAAATAAAGATAGTAGCTCTCGTAAGAAAAGACTTACTATAACCAAGCAAGTTCAACAGCAAAATAAAAAGTTAGCTGTTGCCGCAGAGGAGAACGAAAGACTTCTTAAAGATCTTCAGTTAACATTAAAAGAATCTGAGAAGTTAAAGGACGCTGCTGAGAAAGGCAAGGACAAAGCCCTAGAAGATCTAGAGGTTATGCAGAAGAAAACGCAAACAGAGCTTATAGGCACTATTGTGAAAGTTGCTTTAGTTGTCATTGTAAGTGTTGGTGTCGTAACTACTGCTATGTATGTCTTTGCCTTATTCACAGATACCGACACTCAAATAATTGGTTCTACTTGGTCTAATATGCTAGGAATACTTCTAACCAATGCGTTTTCTATAGTTGGAACTATTATGGGTGTCAAATATGCTACTGAAAAAGATGAGTGATGTCGTATGTAGCTAAAAATAAAATGACCACAAATCTTTACTATAAGTTAGTAATGATCCCTTGTAATATAGATATTATGGAGGTCAGTGAGGTTACTTCATTTGTAGACTATAAAAGATTAGATAGAGAAGTACAGAGAGAGGTTATGAAACTTCCTGTCGTTAAGTTTACTGGTAACTTTAAAGATGGAGGGTTAAATAGTAAACAGCAATTTTACTTAATGACAGCTTTGTCTAATGTATACTTTATAGATACTACCGGGACAAGTTATGCTAAGTCAATAACTAGAATAGATAACATCCCAGATATAAGCGATATTACAATACAAGATAGATTTCAATCATCTAAAAACATTAGTCTTTTAAAAAGGTCAGAGTCTTTCTCAATAACTTATGATGAAATAGATTATGTGATTGAGATAATAGAAGAAGGAGATGGTACATTCACTAGTGTAGAGTATGATGGTAATTATCTGATGGACGCAAGGCTTGAAAAAGATATACTTGACTACTTTAATAAGTATAAATAACGTATTGATAAATACATTAATTTTGAAGTATGGATAATAGAGTAAAGAATATGCTTAAAAGGTATGGTCTATCTGGGGTTAACAAACCTAAGAGGACACCTTCTCATCCTAAAAAGTCTCACCTTGTTCTTGCTAAGGTAGGAGACAAGATAAGATTGATACGATTCGGAGAGCAAGGGGCTAGCACTGCTGGTAAGCCTAAAGCTGGAGAGTCAGATAGAATGAAAGCAAAAAGAAAGTCTTTTAAAGCTCGCCATAGAAGAAACATAGCCAAAGGTAAAATGTCTGCTGCGTATTGGGCTAATAAAGTTAAGTGGTAATGAAAGTACTTAAGAAAGAAATAGAATACAAAGGTGGAGGTAAGGTTAAGTCTAAAGTAAACGAGGCTGGTAACTACACTAAGCCCGGTATGAGAAAAAGAATATTCAAAAGAATAATGGCTGGATCTAAGGGCGGAAGACCCGGACAGTGGTCTGCAAGAAAAGCACAGATGTTAGCTAAAGCATATAAAGCCGCTGGTGGCGGATATAAAAGCTAATGGCACGAAAGAACCCACAGCAATCATTAAGAGACTGGACTAAGCAGAACTGGAGAACTAAGTCTGGAAAGAAGTCATCAGAGACTGGAGAGAGATATCTTCCAGCGTCAGCAATAAAAGAACTTAGCTCTGCTGAATATGCAGCGACATCAAGAGCAAAGAGAAAAGGAACAGCAAAAGGAAAGCAATATGTTCCGCAACCAAAGAAGGTTGCTAAAAAAACCAAAAAACATCGTTAAGTAGCTTATAACAAGGACGGTCTGATTACACACAAGTATATTATTTAATTTTGCATATAATATATATAATTTAAATTTTATTTGATATGGATAACCCTTTAGAAGAAGCATTAAAGAATAGTGGCTATACTCTTGAAGACTCACCTAGTGGAGAAACACAAGAGGCTCAACCTGAGATAATTGACGCTAGTGCTTTAAATGCAGAACCTCAAGCTGAAGAAACTGTTTCAGAAGAGGTTACAGAAAATGTCTCTGAAGAGGCAGAAGTTAAAGAAGAGCAGGAGACTGCTGTTCCTACAGAAGAGCCAGCCGCTGAGGTTGAGCAAAAAGAAACAGTTGAAGAGGTGACGGCCCCTGAAACTGCTTTAAACAACGAAGAGGCAGCCGTGCCTCAAAGTTCTTTGAAATCCGCAGAGGAGCCTGAGATGTCTCAGGAGGAATTTGAAACTAGTGTGACTGGGTTTGTTAGCGAAAAGCTAGGAATCGAACTCGACAACTTAGATCAACTTTCTGAGCTACTAAGTGCTTCGAAGCAACCCGCAGAAATCGATGAGCGAGTAAAAGCAATCGCTGATTTTGTATCAGAAACAGGTCGAGATCCTAAAGACTGGTTCACTTACCAATCGTTAAATCCATCCGAAATGGACGATTTATCGGCTGTCAAATTGCAAATGGCAGTAGAGTATCCGAATCTAGATCAGACGGAAATAGATATGTTAATGAGTTCAAAGTACAAAATGGACGAGGACTTACACTCAGAAGATGAGATTAAGCTCTCTAAATTACAGCTCAAGATTGATGCACAAAAGTCCCGGAAGGATATTGAACAAGTCAGAGACTCGTACAAGGCCCCTGTAAGGGAAGAAAAAGCTGAGACAGAAGAAGTTCAAAGCCCCATTACAAAAGAATGGGTTAAGACTATGTCGAATGAAGTAGACTCTTTGGATGCATTGACGTTCGAATTAGGAGACTCTGAATTCAACTTTGGAATTAAACCAGAATACCGTAATGAATTAAAGAAAAAGAACGAAAATCTAGATCAGTTTTTTGACCAATACGTCAGCCAAGACGGGGATTGGGATTTTGAGAAGTTAAACGCACATCGTACAGTTATTGACAACATTGACGATATCGCAAAGTCTATCTACAATCAAGGATTGAGTGATGGACAGCGTAAGTTAGTTGAAAAGACAGCGAACGTTGACGTTTCAGGCCCGAAACCGACTGGCAATAAGAGCGATGTTGATAATGTCCGACAGCAGATTTTAGATGCTTTGGGCAAGGATACATCTTTGAAGTTTAAAATCTAATAATAATATCTAAAAAATAAATAATTATGGCAACTGTAAGCCCTACTGATTTTGCCCCTAATTCTATTCGTAGATTAGACCCCGCAAAATATGTCTCTTTAGGAGACTTTATTGACGAGATAAACGCACCTGATAACAGGGACGCACTCGTTAAAACATATGGTGATCAAGGTATCACCGGATTCCTTCAACTAACTGGAGCTGTTAAGTCTAACGGAACAGCTGATCAAGTTCAGTACTGGGAAGAGACTCGTCTTCACCCAGCTCAGAAGGCCACACCAACAGCTGCAAGTGCGGCTGCTAAGACAATAACTTTGAATATGGCTGCTAACACAGAGAAACCTCTTCGTGTTAATGACATTATTCTTGTTGGAGGAGTAGATCGTTTCATCGTAACAGCTGTTGCTGGTGGAGCCGAAACTACTTATGCTGCTACAGCCGTTGCTACTGCTCAATCTTTATTGACTGGTGGTTTAAGTGCTAACCTTGCTGCTTCTGCTGCTGACTTCCCTATCGTGGGTAACTTGTTTGCTCAAGGAAGTGGTCAGAACGCTGGTTACTTAGAAAGCAACGTAAGCAAGAGAACTAATCCTTATATGATCATCAAAGAGACTTATAAGGTTACTGGATCTCAAGCTACAAACGTAGGTTGGATTAATCTTGGAAATGGTGATTACCGTTGGTACATCAAGTCTGAGAATGACACTCGTCAGCGTTTCATCGACAAGAGAGAGATGATGATGTTGTTAGGACAAGAGATCACTAACACTGCTGTTACTGCATACGGAGATGGATCTGAAGGTTACTTTAGTGCTATCGAAGATCGTGGTATCGTCACTACTGCTGCTTCTAGTGAGCAAGCAATTCACGACATCGCTGATTTAGACGCTTTGATCGTTGCTTTAGACAAGCAAGGAGCTGCTGCTGAATATGCTGTTTATTGTGATCGTGCGCAAGATCTTAAGTTTGATGACATTATCGCTACAGGTGTAGGTGCAAACCTAACAAGTGGTGTTATGAGTCACTTTGGAGCATTTAACAATGACAAGGATATGGCTGTTACTTTAGGTTTCGCTTCATTTATGAGAGGATCTTATGGTTTCCATAAGCACTCTTGGAAGCTTCTTAACGAGCCTACTTTGTTGGCAGGATCTAAGTATCAGGGAGCTATGATTCCTTTGACTACTGTTGCTGATCCAAAGACAGGAACTAAGGCTGCTGCTTTAGAGATGAACTATAAGTCTAGCAATGGCTACTCTCGTGAGATGGAGCATTGGATGACTGGTTCTATCTTGGGCGTTTCTAACACTAACGATGACTCTTTACAGTTTAACTACCGTACTGAGTGTAACTTAGTTACTAGAGCTGCTAACCAGCACGTTATCTTAAAGCAAGCGTAATTTTTTCATAGGGAAATGGGAGGGACTTCGGTCTCTCTCTATTTTCTTTTTTTATAAAACATTTAATTATATTCAATTATGGCAAAGTCCACAAAAGCTCCTGCGGCTAAAAAAGCAGAAAGCGTACAAGTACGTAAACCCAAAATTTATACTATACCAGCTGGCGGAGGCGTTCTCTTTAGAATGAAGAGTGATGCTGTTGTCTTTGATAAAAAGACAGGTAGAAATCGTCAGATAAGGTACTGTCCAAATGAACCTTCTATATTTGCTGATGAGCAAAGCGATAACGCAATACGCTCTCATATATTATTTGAAGAAGGTATGCTTGGAACACAACCAAATCAGCCTAATCTTCAAGATTTTCTAGATATACACCCTTTTAATAAAGCTAATGGAGGCACTATATTTCAAGAGGTAAATACAGAAAAAGAGGCTGAAGTTGATTTAGACACAGAGTTTATCTTACACGATGCTATTTCTTTAGTTCGATCAAAATCAATAAGTGATTTACTCCCTGTAGCTATTTACTTAGGAGTTGGAACCGATCAAAAGAATGCAGAGATAAAAAGAGAACTGTTGTTAGAAGCAAAATCTAATCCTAAAAAGTTTATTGGTTTATTTGATAACCCTACTGTTCAAGTAAGATCAGTTGTCAAAAAAGCTGTTGACTTTCAGATATTAAAAGCTAAAGATGATGGTATGTACTGGTTTGATAGCAATAGATTTATTATCGCTACACCTGTTGGTCAAGACACTGTTTCAGTTATGACTCAGTTTTGTTTAACAGAAAAAGGATCAGGTACGTTGGAAACTATTAAAAATGAGGTCGATAAGGCTGAAGCATAATTAGTATCTTTATGTAATCCCACATCGGGATTAATAGTGTGTTGTTACGAAGGAGGCTGCCCCAAAGGTGGCCTCTTTCTATTTACTATCTTTGTATAAATAGTTTAGCAACAATGGCAAGCGTAAATCAAGTATACTCAGCACTTAAAAATTTGGTCAACAAAGACCAAAGAGGCTTCGTTACTCCAGCTGTTTTTAACAGCTTTGCATCGGTAGCTCAGATGAATCTATTTAATAAGCTCTTTAGTGATGCTGCATTAAATAAAAGAATTCGTAATGCACAGTCTGATGCGGGAAGAGACAAGTCTCGTGTAAAGCAAGCAAGCGAAGATCTATCTGTTTTCTCAAAGACAGCCACAGTATCATTATCAACTGGTGCTGGAAGTAAGCCTTCAGACCTAGCAAGGGTAATATCTATAAAAACTACAGATGCTACTGCAAAAAACGTAGAGATTGTTTATGATGAAGAAAAGATTGATTATATATTAAGGTCAACTTTATCAGCTCCATCTACAAATCACCCTGTAGTATTAGTAAGCTCTAACATTCAAGTATTTCCTACTAGCTTAACAAGTGTAGTTATGAGATACTATAAGATACCTCAAGGAATTGTTCCTACTACTGGAGCTAAATCAACTATACAGCCTAAGTTTGGATATACTGTTGTAGCAGGTCAAGAGCAGTATAGTGCTGCGAACAGCATTGACTTTGAACTACCTGAATATTACTTCGCTGAATTAGTTATTGAAATGGCAAAACTTATTGGTATAAACCTAAGAGATAAGGATGTATATACCTTTAGTCTCAACGAAGAAAAAACAGCATAAGAGATGGCTAGAAATACAGTATCCCTAGAACAAATACTAACTGACTTCACTTTTTCAATTGATAGTGATGACTATGTAAATAACGCATCTGATACAACAATCAGAAACTTAGCTCTTCGAGGAATAAGAGACTTAGGGTTTGATATTATGAAGCGTATTAAAGCTGTTGATATAGCCGTAAGTGCAACAGATACCATTACACTACCTACCGACTACGTAGATATGCTTAAGCTAGGTGTTGTAGGAGAGGATGGATTGGTGTACATATTTGGAGAAAACAATAACAAGAACCTATTAGCCAACAGCTCTGGAGATTTGCCAGACTATATGTTAGGATATAGCGACTTTATCTATAGAAACTTTCTAGGAGCAGAAGGAAGGATTTATGGATACGGTGGAGGTAAGTACAATGGGGAGTATAGGATTAACTTAGAAGAGAATAGGATAGAGCTTACTCTAGGCACAAGTGTAACGTCTGTATATATGGAGTACATCGCTGATGAGGCTAGAGCTACTAATCCAAGCGTTCACGTTTATGCAGAACAAGCTATTCGAGCGTATATATACTATAGACTAGTAGAAAGAAAAAGTAATGTTCCTGCTGTAGAAAAGCAAAGAGCTAGACAAGAATACTATAATGAACGCAGATTAGCAAACTCAAGACTAAAGGCTTTCTCTAAGGAAGAAGCTCTTAAGACGATTAGAAAGAACTTTGTTCAAAGCCCGAAATACTAATCTATGGCTATAGATAAGATAATCCCCAGATACCTTAATAAAGAGGACGATGCTCGTTTAGTCAAAAACATAGAGATGACTGATGCGTTAAATGTACGTATATCGGCAGATCAAGATGGAGATGGAGGGATTGTTAAGAACGCATATGGTAATGGGGCTGTTTCTTTTGCTGCGGGTAATAACTGGCAAGCCAAAACACACGCTCTTCCTACGGGAGACAACAAGGTTGTTGGGTCTGTAGCTGACCTTCAAGACGGCATTGTTATTTTTTTTGTTTGGAACTCAACTCAAAAACATAGCATATATAGGTTTACTACTGCTGTTGGTAAGGCTGAGTTAGTATATAGAGATTCTGTTTTATCATTTCAGAAAGACACTCTAGTCCAAGCAGACATTATTAGGAACTTAGACAAGGACAGCCTTTTATACTTTACCGATGGTCTTTCATCACCAAAGAAATTAAACGTCTCTAGAGCGATAAGAGGGGGCTATTCTTCAGCATTAAACAGCGGATCTGATGCAGAGAAGTTAGAATTTATAACATTAGCTAAAAAACCACCATTAGACCCACCTACTTTTGAGTTCATAACAGACTCTTCTTTAAAAGAAAATAACGTATTTGAAAATACATATCAGTTTGCGTATCGCTATTTTTATCTTGACGGAGAAGTTTCTGCTATATCTAAGTATACTGAACTAGCAGTTAGTGAACAGCAATTAAAGGACGGTTTAATAACTGATGCAGAGAAACTAAAGAATAATACAATAAGGATTTCTGTAGAGACTAGTGTGGCAGACGTTAAGCGAATTGAAGTTTTGGCTCGTGAGGGAAATAAAGGGCCTCTATTTGTTATTGATGAAATAAACAACCCTTCATTATCTACATCGTCAACACTATTTACTGACTTTAAAAATAATCAGCTATATAACTTCATACCTTCAACAGATTCAGACAAACTATATGATGCTGTTCCTTTAAAAGCGCAATCACAAACAATTAGTGGAAGTCGTTTATTTTTAGGTAATTATTTAGAAGGATATGCAAATCAAGATAATGATATTGCTTTACTTCCTAATTATTATTTACGACCCGGAGTTCAAACAATAACAGTAAATAATGGAACTAATCCTAATGGGCCTATAAAAACTCTTACTTTTGATTTAAGCTCAATAACTTTTCCTGTTCCTCAAGATTCTTTATTAAATATAGACTTTTCATTTGTTCTTGATAGACTTCAAATTGGAACTTTAAATAATCAAAACGGTGCTTTTGTTCATTGGGTCGAACTTGATGATGATTTATTACAAGCCAACGCTGGAGGAATTTTAGAAGATACAATTACTGTAGATACTGCACCAATAGGAGTTACTGAATCTTTAAAATTTCCAGCTGGGACTACTATTCAAGGACTAGAAGTCCTTATAAATTCTGCAATAGCTAAAGTTTATCAAGTTGTATTTGATTGTAAAAACAATAATTCAAATTACGCAGCAGGAACTTCTTCATTTACGCTTAGTCAGCCTTTAAATACAATTTCTGCATTAAGAACTAAATTTGGAGGAAATACAATTGTTCCAATTCCTATTCGTAGATTTTTTACATTTAACGGACTTGGTTCTGTTCGACTAACAAAAGTTGGATTAAATGGAAACATTTTAACTTTTAGAGCAGATCTTTTATCTTCAACATTAAACATCAAAAATATATATAAACCAACCGCTTTAGGTGGCGCAGAAGATTTCAATAATCCTGTTAATTTTGCTTCATCAACACCTTTAATTCTAGGTGATGGCATATCTTATAAAGGGTATAATTTTGTTTTTTGGTCTTCTTCTGCCGATGATATACTTCCTTTTGGAAATGGATCATCATTACAGTGGTCTTCAACATCTTTTGACAGCGAGGTTATTGAGTCTTCTACTTTTGTAACGGGAGATACAAAAG
>CAACVD010000120.1_pt1 | contig 32806 bp, 50 predicted proteins | sample 2381771 | NCBI WGS metagenome assembly CAACVD01 (sample SAMEA5211965, study PRJEB30684) | marine metagenome | biome: Marine; feature: Epipelagic; material: Water | collected 2015-10-15 | depth 15 m
CGTAAATATTTACTAAAGACTTACGCTTGTCTGCGTTTAGTCTAAAGTCTTTTGTTATTGCAGTCATTGTTTTATCCTTTCGTTTGCAATTTAATTTCTTTTACCACTTGAAATATTATTGTCAAGGATTATCTGGGAATAGTTATATTCCTTTCAAAATGGGGTTGTGGAGTTATCCACAGCCCTGTGAATTATTTATTTTTTATTATTGACTTATGGGATTATCTGTTATATGCTACTTTTATAACAATATAGAAAGGAAAATAAAATGTACTACATACTAAAACAAGGCTGGGATAAATCAGTTAGCACAACCTATCCAGCCGATAAAGGTTATGCAACGATTGAGTTAGCAGAAACCAAAATAGAAGCATTGAGAACTCTAAATGAAAATGAGGACAATGTTTATTTTATCGTGGAAAGGGTTGTAGCGTAATGTTTGAAATAACTTACTACTCTCAAAAAGATAAACAGACCGTTAAAAGACTTGGAAAGCATGACGACAAGTCTAGATTTTTCGAAGCCAAAAATGGCAGAAAGTGTTACTGTTATTTTGATATTGAGAAAGACGGTTATAGAACAGCAACCGATACGTGGATAATTAAACAAGTCGCGTAAAAGGTGTATTGACTTATGGGATAATCTGTTATAGATTATCCCATAACAGAAAGGAAAATAAAATGTTTAAAATATATGATCAAAAAGAACCAACCTACGATGAGGCTAGAAAGTTTATCGGAGGTTATGTTGAAAGCGTGCCGCTAGAAAACGGCGACCGTTTATTGTGTGATGAGGAAGGTAAACTTAAAAATTTACCACACAATCCAGATGCGCAAAAAGTTTGGAACGAAAGCTGGGGTGAGGGGACCGACTGTATTGTCGGCAATGCAATCCTGGTGAAAGCAGAAATTAACAAGGGATGGTAAACCAAGGAACGCGGGCCGCAAGGCCCGCACCTAGATGTAGTGAGCATAAGAAGGTAAGCGAACTGAACAGGCCTATGACCCGCTTATGCTCGCTGGATCCAATTGGATGCAGTGGCCCTGGCCGAGTGGTGTAGTTTATGCGGAAACGATCGTTACTACTGGCCAGCACCCAGGGCCGCTGGATCCAGGTTCGCGAGAAATAGATATACATCCCTGGATCCAAGCTTGTCGCTTCGGGCCCGTACGGCCTTACCAAGCGACAAGCTTCAAGCGCCAAGCTTGACATTTAAATGTTATGGGAATATATAATAATAAACAGAAAGGAAAATTATGGATGCAAGTGCAGAACAGTTAAAACGAATCGCCGACGCGATGGAAGAAATACTTCGCCTGGTGAAGAAAGACATGGAGAGACATGAAGAGAAGAATTAAAAATCATGATCTAACAGCGTGGTTCCTGGAGGACCACGCTACACTGCCAGCTAGCTATGTTAAAAGCTGCGAAAAATTTTTTCGCGAACTGGCAGAAGAGAGAGGAAAGCTTCAAGCGACAAGCGAGCCAGGAGCCACAAGCGTCAAGCGTTGTAATTTGTTCACGACTATGTTAGAGAAGAAATCAGAAAGAGAGAATCAAAAATGAACTATAAAGAAATAACAGGCTCACTTAGTAAGCCTTCAAAAATGCCTGGACATGCCTATGGCCTGCCAGCGAAAGAGTGTAAAACTGGATCGAAGCTTGCCAAAGTGGAGGGCAGCACCTGCTCCAGCTGTTACGCGCTCAAAGGTTGTTATGTGTTTAAGGTGGTTCAGGCTGCACAATATAAACGACTCGAAGCAATAAAACACCCTGGATGGGTCCGAGCTATGGCAGCTCAGATAAGCGCGAAGCGCTCAACGTTTTTTAGATGGCATGATTCAGGGGACGTTCAGAACCTGAAACATCTATTGAAGATATTCAAAGTTTGTAAGTTAACGCCAGGTATCCAGCATTGGATGCCAACGCGCGAAGCGTGGGTCAAGAAGTATTTACACAAGGCCCCAGGCAATCTTGTTATAAGATTCAGCGCCACGATGGTAAACCAGGCAGCGCCTAAGAGCTGGCCGAATACCTCGACCGTGGTTACAGATTCAAGTCAAGCCAATTGTCCAGCGCCATCCCAGGGCAACGCCTGCAAAGATTGCAGAGCTTGTTGGGATCCAAAAGTTAAAAATGTTGCATACGCTGCACACTAAAAAACATGTTTCAGACGTTGGTTTAGCTACCTACCGATCCCAGCGTCTGGAGCGCCAGTTCAAGCAACAAGCTACAAGCGTCAAGTTACAAGCTTCAAGCGACAAGCGACAAGCGTCAAGTTACAAGCTTCAAGCGACAAGCGACAAGCGTCGAGCGATTAGAAGCAACAAGCTACAAGCGTCAAGCGTCAAGCGTCAAGCGTTCCGTGTACCAAGTGTGCTTGAATGTGGGGCCAGTTGTCCACGGCGATCGGTTCGCGTACCAGTTGTCCTTGACCGTTGAGCGCGGAGCTTTCATAAAGTTTTACGGAGCGCGGAGCGAGGGCCTTGACCAAGATAAAATTCCGAACTGTTCTGGTTGTATGAAACATGATTTGATGAGGCGAGAAGCGCGGTTTGCCCTTTGAAACGACCTTCAGCTCACACATGAAAAAACCACAAATATTATTGTATCCCAACAGATCTGGCAGACCAAAGCTTGCCCAAGATTCTAATCTTGTCCACTGAATATTGGGTGTATTTTTCTTAACCTCTTGCCAAAATTTTGACTCTGGTTTCACCGTACTCTCCTTAAATAAAAACGGCACCACCACATGTGATGCCGTCACAAGAAAACGCAACAAAGTTTAGTTTGTTAGCATTTGCAATGTACGTCAGATTACGGTAGAAGTCAAATATGACACAACAAAAGAGATTAACAGATCAACAAAAGAAATTTGCAGAGTTGTATGTTTACAACGAAGGACGTATGTCGCCTGGCGAAGCTGCCTTTGAAGCAGGATATAAAACAAGACCAAGACAAGCTGCATCAGAACTTAGAAATCCAAAATACTCTCCACTCGTTGTCAAATACATTGGTGAGTTAAGAGCAGAAGTTCAAGAGAAGCATGGAATATCACTTGATAGACATCTTGCAGAGTTAGCAAAACTTAGAGATGATGCCATGAAGAAAGGTGCTTGGGCTGCAGCAATTAATGCAGAAGTTGCACGTGGTAAAGCAGGTGGTTTATATGTAGACCAGAAATTAGTGATGACTAAAAATTTAGATACATTGTCTGAAGAAGAACTAGAAGGTAAACTTAAACAAATATTATCAGATCACAAAACATTATTAGAAGGTGTTGACTATGAAGATATTACAGAGGAATCTTCTCCATCTTCTGAACACACCCAAGAGGAAATACATTCCGATCAGAAAAACTCTCAGAGCTAGTATCGTAGCTTGCAAAAGTTCTTAAACATTTTTTATCTTTGTTAAACACATAGGCATAGGTTTCCATAATCGCAGGTTTCATTTGTGTGAACTCTGATATGTCAGCATGTCCCGAATCTCCAAGAATATCAGCCCAAACAATCTTATAAAAATAATATCGTTTTTTATTGATAAGCAGAGATCTGTATTTAGCCTTCTTTTTTGTCATTCTCAGATGTATAGTGGAGATTTTGACCCCTATAAAGTAAAAATTTGCACAAAAAAAAGTCTCGCGCGCCGAGTACATTCCTGCCATTCTGCCATGCCACCGCCTAATTTTTTTTTACTTTTATTTGTAAACTATACCCCCCTAACCTCCACTATACATTTGGTAATTGCCACAATTTAGCCACGATCCACGCTTCACGTGCCACATTTAAACCACATTGACACATTGTTGCCACAATATAGGCACCTTACGACGCATCATTAAACTTTAACAACAATTATTTCCTGGTGGTGATAGGATCGCGAACCGATAACCGAGGGGAGGTAATCTCAAATGGCAGAAAAATCAATCAAAGACATCGTAGAACAAGCGATTATCGATCTTATCCAAGACGGTAAAATCGAAATTCAAGACGAAAATGGTGATAAAATCGACGATTTATCATTAGGTATCAACGAGTCTGACGACGAGGACTTCGAAGACGATATGGAGGACGATTCTGACGAGGAAGAGAATAATTAGTATTACATTAGGTCAGGGGCATTATTGCCCCTGGCAGCTACAACTTACCATTCCACCACATATAAAAAATAAACAAACTCCCCAAAACAAAATAAATAAAAATATAATCTAAATCCGTGTATTCCATATCATTACGTTTGTTTAAAGGTAGGTGACACCAGTTTATCCATATTCTCACTCTTTAAAACGACTCTGACAGACTGTGTGCCAATCAAATTTGATTCTTGGACCTCAATCCTACGAATCGTCTCCAAATGCCCTGATTCGGTCTCTATGAAGATCTGAGCATTAGATACAGCATTACCTTTCTTACCATCCGTAAATTTATCTAAATATTCTTGTAAATGTTTAACGTACATTATTCCTCCTTTAAGTTATCCACAGATTTGTCCCATTCGGATGCACGTTTTGCGATTAATGCAGCCATCTCGTACCACTTTTGTTTCCATACATCACGAAACTCGGTCGTGCATGTAGCATAAGCATTGGCTAAATTATCCATATACTTCATATCCTGTGCAAAATTAGGATAGGCTCTTACTTTTTTGGTTATAATATTCATCCACTCTCCTTAACCAGTTATGTTTGTGTTTTTTTAGTTCACTACCTTCGATAATGAATTCTTGATAATAGCAATCTGGAGTGCACATCATAATCACCCCTTTTTCAATTGTGGTTCCGTAGACTTGATCGTGAGCCATAGCGTAGGCCGATAATTGTAAGAGGTAATCTTCAATCCAATCTTTATGTTTGGGTTTGTTAGCTTGCTTGAAGTCTCCGATTGCATCGCTGCCTCCATGAATTCCAACCAAGTCACCTTGACCTGCATACAGCCCTGGGTAATATTGAGTGACCTCGGTTCCATAATACGCATTCCATTTGGATAAACCTTTCTCAATAATCGTGTTTGCCATTCGTGTGGCCTCAACCCCTGTGTCTGTAAGATCTGCATACCCTTCGCCGAGAATATGTTTCTCGATAAGTTTATGCATAGTCGTTCCACGGTTTGCTGCCTTATTTTTGATAGCATCGGCTGCTGCATCACCCACACGGTGCTTCCATCTTTGAAGAGCTTGTCTTTTTTCTTCTGGCTGAGTCGCTTGAAGAATGGTGGTGACACTAGGAAGCTTTTCTTGTCCAACTGAATAATGCCTCTTTCCCTCAATAGATTCTCGAACAGTTCCAGGATAAACATATTTATCAATCCTTTTCATATTGTTGTATATATCCTCTCATCACTTCTTCGTGTTCTCGGTCCATACGCTTTAAAACCTTCTCATAGTGTTTTCTTTCTTTTTTGTTTGGACACACTTTTTTCATGTATCTTTTGTCCTTCCACAGTTCTCTTGCTACGGGGTTTCGGCTCAACTATTCGGTCTCCTTCGAGATAGATGATTCGGATATCTCCTTTTTTACTTCGTGGGACACTACTGATTGAACTGCCGTCTCTACGGTAACGCCTTGTTTTAACATCGTAAATCCTAACCCGAAGATTTCCAGGATCGACGGTAATAAGATCAATGGGACCATTAGTTTGACACGCTTTAAAAACATAATAACCTTTCATTTGAAAATGACATATTGCTATATTTTCTGCAATACATCCTTTAATCTTTTTTAATATTTTGTCTTTTGGCATACAATTTTTTCCAACACCAGTTACTTATCTTGCAACATATATGATCGATTTTCTTTAGTATAAATCGTGTAACTTTTTTTACCATCGAAATAATATCCTTTCACTTCGGGTTTAACTTGGTTGCGCTGCCGAGATGCACTCTTCGATTGTCGGTTCTTCAACATCAATCTCTCCTTCACTTTTACAGTTACTGCATTGCATAACCTCGGTCCACGATGAGTCAGACAAGTAGATAAATCCATTGCCCTTACAACTTGAACAAATTGCTTTATGCTTTACCATTTTTATATCCTTTTGATCTAGCTTGTTTCGTTGCCAAAACTTCGATTGCCTTGGATATTGTTAAATCCGCATCGGTCAGTTGACCTTTCGCTAAAAAATTTAACATGTGATAAGTCTTAATCGGTACTGATACAGACTTAAATTTATTTGGATCTGCCATTTTTTCTCCTTTTGTTGTTATACTTTCTTATAACAATAATATGGGAATGTCTAGTAGAAAAACAAGGGGTTGCAAAAAATAATTTTTCGTGTATGAGTTGAAGTCTCTTCTCACACCTTTTGTTTGCTCGTCCTGATTTCTTTCGGGGCGAGTAGACTTATTCATCAATTCATATATACTCAATCAATGGGTTGGATTTTATTAATACAAATTTGTTCTATTGTGGATAATTACTGTGGAGAAACCATGCAGTTTCCAAAACCTATAAAAACATTTTATGATTGTCAAAGAATTGCATATGACCTTGGACAAGATTGGTTAGATAAAATGGATAAAGATACGGTTAACAAACATAGACTTGCTTATAAAGTACAGTGTGTATTACCGAAGCCAGTTAATAAGTCCCCAGAAAGCGAAACCCGCATACATGATCTCCATAAGACACCGAGGCACGTCCTTATCTTCTATGGCAATCAAGACCCATCCGAGGCAAGATATCCCGGAGAGACCCCATCCGATCGCTTGAAAAATAGGTAATTTAAAAGACGTTAAAATAAAACAAGAGACAACAGCAGAAGTAAAAAACATCCAACGCATCAAAGTGGATCCGTTTGTTTTTCTACCGAGTCTTGTTTTAAGGTTTACCTTGTCCAACGCTGACCTTCTTTGTGTAAGATTTGTTGGGTGACTTCGAATGACGTCCTGAACGTTTTATTTTTTTTCTTTTGGTGTAGTTGTCGACGCCGAAGCCTTTTGCTTTTTTAGCCATTTATGATCTTCCTCCGTTAGTTTTAAATACTTAATGCTTCCATTAACATATTGTCTTGTATCTTCACCACACGAAGTGCATCTATAATAATCTGTTACGATTGCAATTAAAATTGTCTCATCACCACACTCAGGACAATGCCCATGAACGGTATCAATTTTATCTAAAAATTTATCATTAATCATTGTCGCCATTCACATTCTATATATTCTTCGTTATAGTCGAATTCTTGAAAAGATCCAGCATTTACTGACAGCTCAGACATTCATCTGATCCTGAATCTAAAGCTGCTAACGCTTCTTGTTTGCAGTTTTCACTACAAAAAGCTTTGATATCATCTGGTTGTTTTTCAAAGTCCTCACCACATTGTTGACATTTTGCTATCATTTATTTACTCGCTATATTTATAATTTTACCATCTTTAACAGTAGCCATAACTTTTACACATTGATAGACAGCATTGTTAGAGTTTCTACTTGCTATTCTTTTCTTTTCTAAACACTTTCCAAAATCAGGCATCAGCGTATGTTCTTTTAACTCTGCTGGATTTCCTAAATAAAGAAGCAAAGCAACAACCTCAATCATTAGTGTTTACCATTTCCATTACTAAATTTAATATCTCTTGTTGCATCTTTTAATTTTTCAACATCTTTTTTAATCTTTTCTATTTCTTTCGTATGTAGTTCTAACATGACATTTGTATGCAAGTTAGCTTCTAAAACTTTATTTATTTTTTCTATTTGTTTTGCTTGCCATTCAAGCAACATAAATTGCTCCTGGTCTATGGGTTTTTGTACAGATGCTTCCAGTAAATCTTTTTCAAACAACTGGTTCTTTGTCTCAAGTCTATTCAGTCTTTCAATCACACCAAAAGCAAACCAAGCACCTATAACAATAGCTGAAATTAAACCTATTAAGTTTCTTAAAGGTAAACCAATATTAGTATTTTCACTGATCTTCATTTCTTAATATATCCTTTTTAACTCTAGGTCTGCTCTGTCTTTGTTTGTAAGAATACACAGACAAAGCTTTCTTTTGAGCTTGAGAAACTTTTTCTTTAATCATTTTTAAAAAATCTTTACTGTCCATTTTTATCCTCCAAGTCGTAAAACATTTTGTCAGAGTCTTCTGTTACCCAGTCAGGTCCTTCGACCTCCCAAACGGTATTTTGCACCTTATAGTCTGGCCAACTGTTATCAGTAGTATAGCTATTAATGTGCCAAAGGCAGCGATTATTAGGCTGAGCTGCATAATTGCCGTTAGCAAGAGCCAATATGTGTGCACACTTATGCTCTTGAGGGATTTCAGAATGTTCTGTATCCAGTATATTAGTCTCTGGGTGCGCCCAGTCAATGGTAAAAAGATATTGTCCTTCATAAAATTTCTTATCTTTACCACGAAACTTGCCGTGAACGCCAGCTAGATAATCAAATTCATGAACAGAAGGATAATAACTAAAACAATTCCACAGTTGAAGCTGGTCAACCGACATATCGGGCACTTCGGCTCTACGAAGATGTTTTTGGAAAAACGCTGAGATAGGCAAACGAAAATAGACCGCGCCATTCGGGAGAAGGATGTGAAATAAGAGGGCGCGTCCTGATATACTTGTAACACCAAAGACCACACAGTCTTCTTCACCTCTTTTAGAAAGGTCCATATCATAGAGATACTCGGTTTTAACTTTGCAGTAAATTGGTGGTATGTTTGCATTAAGATATGCCATTTGTCTCCTATCATTTTATATCTCCCCAATTAAAACCTTTTTCATAATCCACTTTATTAGGAACCTTTAATTCAATAGCAGACTCCATAATTTCAATAACTCTTTCTGCCTTTTTATCAGATTCAATTGAGATATCAACTTCATCATGTATTTGAATATGAGGTAAAATGCCTTCATTATACAAATCAACCATACATTTTTTTGTCATATCAGCAGCAGATCCTTGAATAAGTCTATTCAATGCCTTGTAAGTAAATGCTCTTTTCAATGGCTCACCATATTCTTTTCTGGCCTGTTCTAAAGGCAATGGCTTGTGAATACCAAACTGAGAAGGTTGCCATAAATCAAAATGACAAACTCTTCCTTGTAGAGTTCTAATCTTTCCTCTGTCATTCGCTTTCCGCGATACAGCATCCATGAGTTGTTTAACAAATGGAGCCTTTTGATGATACTGTTGAATAAGTTTTTCAGCTTCTTCTTTTAACAATCCTAGTTCAGCCATCAATTTATTTTTACCCATACCATACATCAAACCTAAATTAATTGTCTTGGCTTGTTTTCTTTCAATGCCTGCAAGGTCTGCAACAGCCTGGTGGAAATCCGCGTTCCCCGCTCCGTAGGCCTCGACAATAGAATCAACACCCGTTAAGTTTTGTAACTTCGCATAGTGAACGAGTATTCTTGGTTCTTGTTGCGAGTAATCAAAGCTACCCCACACACAACCGTTCTCAGGAATAAAAATAGATCGGATCATTGGACCCAGATCTTTGTGTCGTGCAGGTATTTGTTGTAAGTTAGGATTACTCATAGAGAATCTTCCTGTCACGGTCCCACCATCATCAGATCGTATTTGATTAATGTCAGCATGGATTCTTCCATTCACCGCATGCTTGGTTATCGTATCAATGAAAGTGGTATGTGCTTTGTTAAGTTCTCTTGCGTCAGCAATAGCTTTTGCAGTTTCGTGAGGATGGTTTTGTAAAAAGTTTTTTGTGAAACTTGGTTTGCCTGTTTTTTCTGTTTTGTCATACGGTAAATTTAATTGATCGAAAACTTTTGCAATGGATGCAGCAGCCCAAATTTCTACATCAATACCTGTTAAGTGTTTGATTTTATTAAGTATTTTCTTTTCTTCAGATTCTAAATGTTTCTTAATTTTATCTGCTTTTTCTAAATTTACAGGAACACCTTTGAACCTCATGTCAACAAGACATGGAAATAATTTTGTTTCCAAATCAAAAACATGTGTCAGTTCTTGTGCATAGATTTCTCTTTGCAACACTTGCCATAACTTTAAAGTTGATTCTGCATCTCGTTCTGCGTACTGACCTACAAACATTGCAGGCATCTTCCACATCTCAGCTTTCGCATCTAAACCATATTCTTTTGCTGCAGCTTGTAATACTTTTTCATCTTTACCTAACTTACAATATTCTTTTGCTAAAGAATCTAATCGGTAACTTAATCTGTTTTCATTAATCAATGATGCTGCAATCATAGTATCCACAATCTTACCTTTGATCTCAATACCAAAACTTCTTAACCAACACACATCATACATAGCATTGTGAAAGATAAATGTTTTATCTTCTCGTTTACAAATATCTTTTAACCAATCTTTGACTAAATTTTTATCTAGATTACCACCTTGACTGTGACCAATAGGAAAATAACCTTGCCAGCCTTCTACAGCAACCGCAATCCCTGCGATGTGTCCACGACCAACCACGTTCCCCGATCCAAGTTCTTTTAACTGTGGATCACAAGTCTCTAAGTCTATTGCAATTTCATTGTATTGCGATAGGTCTTTAAGTTCATCGGGCATGACCCACTCAGTTTGTGGAACGAATAGTGGCTCTTGTATAGTTCTCATTTTTCAATCCTTTCACATAAAGTAAATTTCTCTATGTCTTCAAAAGGAACCATTGTTATTTTATCTAACCTACCTTCTCTTTGATAAACTTTATAAATACCTTTACCTTTTTCAAAATTGTTTTCTTTTAACTTTTTATTTACAAATTCTAATAAACTTTCTCTATTAACAATTAACCAATAATTATTTCTTTCAAATGAAATATAATCAGCTTTTCCTTTTAACCAACCAGGATTACCTCTTACATTAGTTCCCTCAACCCAGGCCACATCATCTTGAAAATTATTATCATATCTGTTTTTCTTTTTCATACCTTTAACATCAAACTTTAAAAGCTTATCTTTGAATAAACCTTTAACGTCCCAATGTTCGTTTATATTTTCATTATCATTTGCCCAAACAGGATTAACTAATTTTTTAGCAAATTGTTCTTCTATAATTTTTGCTCTATCTCTAAATTCTTTCCAACTCATTTATACCAACTTATATCTCTTCCTTCCTTTTTGCACCATTCATAGTGTCCTCGCAAAACTTGTTTACTAAGTCTTGATCTACACTTAGTGGCATTCCAACCTCCGCCTCTTTTTTTCTTTTTTTCTTTAGATACCATTGTCTTTTATAATTTCTTATATATTCTTTATTTATCAGTCTCCACTCTTCATTCAACATTAAACATCGGTTTTTATTATTTTTATAAAATTCTCTAGATTGTGCATTGTATTTTTCCTTATGATCTATGTAATATTTTTTTAAATATTCCTTTCTATTCATCCCAACTTTTTCTCATGTGTGCAATTTCTAATTCACAATAATGAATAATTTTATTTAAATCTTCAATACCATTTTTCTTTTGATATCTCACTGCATATTTAATGACGTTGGCTTGAAAAGGATTAAGATCGTTTTCTCTGATAAAAGTCCAAGGTTGAATTTTCATCTTGTAGTGTTTACCACCAATTTGTTTTTCTTCTGGAAATATTCTCTCTAATTCATCTTTTGTGCTCATCTTCTCCTCCTTATATTAAGTACGCTTTTTCAAAATTTTTAGGATCCACGATATGTAGTTCCTTCTTTGCTCTTGTTGCTCCTGTGTAGAACAATCGGTGGAGCTCATCAGGATCCTGTGCAAACGTTTCCATAGCCGCATTTGTAATATCTTGAAGTAGGAGTACCTTATCAGCCTCGCCTCCCTTTGCACCATGGATGGTTGACATAATAATTCTAGGATTCTTATTGATCTTCTCACCATTCGCTCTCATATTACGAATATAATTAATTGTCAAGTTATCTAAGCCTTCAAATGACTCAAACCAAACTTTGTCTGTGAGCAAACCATATTTTTCTTTACAGTCCTCAATGTTATATTTTTCTTCTGTGTGAAATAACTTACCTTCTCTAAAACCTTCAGCAACATTTCTTCCTAAATATTTGTACATGTTTTTTAATTCTAAATGTGCAAACACCGCACCTTTTCTAAATTGTTCCCAATTGTTTAATGCAAGTAACAATTTTAAATTAATAGAATTTCTTCCTTTATATTGATAATACCATCCTCTTAATTCACATAATTCTTTGACATCATCTAAAAAATGATTAGCCGTAGATAATACTAACCAATTGCCTTCTGACATGTTGACTTGTGTTATGTCAGAATATCTTTTTAAAATACCTTCTTCTTGTCTTGGTTTATAATCTTTATCAAATCTATTTTGTACCTTTCGTATAACCTTTTGAGATAATTCATGAATAGGGCCACCTGGTATTCTGTAAGATTGATCTAATGTTCTGATATCATCAACTTCTTCTTTTAATGCTATAAAGTGATCTACATCAGCACCTGCCCACTTAAAAATAGCCTGGTCATCATCACCTGCAATATAAGTTTTGTTTGCATTTTTCCATATGTCTCTAACCATTTCCCATTGTAATAAAGATAAATCTTGTGCTTCATCAATAAACAATACATCAAACTTAGCTTCTATTTCTTTCTCAATGTAATCTTCTATAAGATCAGTAAAATCTCTAAGACCTTTTTCTTTTTTATATCTTTCTAATTCTTCTGCGATTAAATAAAGAGTATCTCTTTCAATGTCTAATATGTTTTGCCTACTGTCATAGTATTCTAATAAATCTAATCGTCTAACTCTAGCTGTATTGATAATAGTTAAATATTCATTATCAGAATTAAACACACCGTCCTCTTCTGAATACAATGCAACTTTGATTGGAATACCACATTTTTGACCAAATTCTTTATAATCTTCTTTCTTCATCATTTTTTCTTTTGTCATACCAAGTTTTTGAAATGCAAAAGAATGTAAAGTTCTAAAGTTTTCTAAGTCTGTATCAATATCAAGTCCAAATTTTTCTGCTGCACGAGTTGCAGCTTCTGTTGCAGCTTTCTTTGTAAAAGAAAAATAACCTATTTGTCTTGGTCTAGTCCCCTGCTGAATAAACTGGTCGACTAAATTTAACAACGTTGTCGTTTTTCCTGTTCCTGGTGGACCTAGTACGATCGTCTTCATATTGTTTTATCAACTTTCTCCTTAATAAATCGTTTTGTATTTTTAACTTTTCATTTTCTTCTGTTAGTTTTTTTATTTCTCGTCTAAATCTTAAATGCCAATTGATACCCACATCTCTACTAAATTTCATTAAAAGTGTTCCTCTTGATATGCAACATGTGAAACTGTTGTTTCTTGTTTATCCATAGTTTTAATTTGAATTAATCTAGGCATTCCTCCTTTTAATTCTTTTCTTATTTCTTTTTCAAAACAATCGAGTTGTTTAATTAAATTACCTGTTTTAATTTTATCCATCTCCCAATTATTTCTTTTGCAAAATGAATAAAAGTCATCCATTCTAAAAAATGTGTATTCTTTATTTTCATCTGTATAAGGAAGTTTGTTAAATATGTCTTCTATTGTTCTTGCTGATTGTCTGTTTGTAGTCCAATCTTGTAACAAACCTGTGATTTGATTTACTGGGTCTAAAGATTCTAATGGTTCTACTTCTTGTAAATTTTCCATTAAAGGTTTTAGATAATGTTGTTTCCAATCTTTTGGTTTAACCAACGGCACAATTAAGTTTGCTTGATCTAAACATGCTAATGCAAACAATCCTGGAGCATATAATTGTTCTGTTTTTAATTCTATTCTTGCATCACCTACATTTAAAAACCATTGTGGTGGTCTTGATGCATACTTAGTTAAATTACCTAATTCTGGTATTTGTTCTTCATCATAACCTACACCAAATCTTTTCATTCTACATAGTCCAGGATCACATACTGCATTAATGGGTGCATCCTTGCATCTGTATTTATCATAACCTTTACGGTTGACTGATTTAATGAGTTGTTGAACTTCACTGTTACTCAATGGTGGGCTCATGTATTTTTGATTTGCCTGAACTAAATCATCTTCCCATGTGTCTGGTGCGGATTGTTTAAAATAAACGGCAATATTAAATAATGCATTGTTTCTAGCACCTTCACCAAAACCATCTTTTGCTAACTTATTTAAACAAGGTGGTCCATCTACAAACGCTTCATCTTGTTTCTTTTTTTTAACTTTTACTTCTGGTGCAGAGTCTTGAACATATTTATCATAGAGTTCATAGAATCCTTCTAAATCTAAACTGTTGCCCTCATCATCAAATGCATAACGAAGACCCAATGTATTTTTGTAGTAAGGTAAATTTAAAAAATTTCCTGTATCTCCACGTTCCACGAGTATTTCTGTTTGCTTCGGAAATATTTCTGCGCCTTCATAGCCAAGTGCTTCAGCCATTTTCTTTAATGATCCTTGCATCTCTGATGCAGGAATAAAATCTTTGGTAAATAAAAATACGTGCGCTCCTCCTGATTTAGAACGACAGACGATTAAAGGAAAATTTTTAGAGCGTATGTCGTTAACCAAATCAGCATGGTTAAAATTATACTCATCAATATCAATACACCCCCACCTACAAGTATTACGTTCCGTAATAGGAATGATGCCCAAAGCAGGGCCCTGTCCTTCGAGATGTTTTTCCCAGAGTTCATCTGTGACTTGTCCTCTGACGATAAATGCTTTTCCTTTTTGTTTTCCTTCTCCATTGTTTTCTCCTTTCTGATATTGTCCATATGCAATGGTTAAACCTTCAAAGATTTCTTTAAACTTCATAGATTCCTTTCTGTTGTAATGGGGCCCTTTCGAGCCCCACCTGATTTAAAACGGAGTATTATCCGCGCTCTTCTCTTCTTGCGCATGTTTTGCCTGAACATCTCCAGACTTAACACTAGACGCAAATGCCTTTGCTTGCTCGTATAGATTCTTGTTTTGTACAGGACCTACTTTAGATACTGACCAACCAAACCAAGTACCTTTGTCATTAGACTGTTGTACAGTTTTTAAATTGTACACATGACTAAACATTGGTGGAGTAAACAAACCATCTTTACCTTGAAGCTTTATGCCTGCCATCAAAGTATTCCAGTTCTTACTTGTCTTTAGCTGAGTTGATTTCATTGTAATCAAAGCAGTTTCTGCACTGTCGTCATCACATATCATGACGAAATACGATGCAGTATTTTCAAGATAGTTTCCGCTTTTAAGTCTATCTTTATTCATACTATCTCTTGTAGTTTCATGAATAATTGGACTTGATGCGGCGTGAACTGCAACTGGTGCTCCAGTTCCTTCACCCCTATCTTGCCATTCAATGTATTCTCTCTTGTAGTAACAAGGAATTACATTGATACCTTTTACACCATCATACAACTTGTTAGTTACAGAGTTATAGATCATACCAGCTTTGGCACCTTCTATATACTTTGAATCTCTCTCATTGATCTGAGGTGATAGTTGGCCCAATACTCTGATAAATGGAAGAGCAAGATCTTGCTGATCCATATTATCGAAACCGACTTGGGCATCGGCTTCAAACAAACCTGCTGTAGGCAGATTTGTTTCTTTTTTTGTCACGCTTCGCGTTTCACTGTTCGCCATTCACGTTTCTCCTATTTCTGGCTAAGTTTAGTTTCATCTTTAACAAATAAATGAAAAAGATCGGAAGGCATGTCGAGGCCAGCCTCGACACGCTCCCTGTATAGGGCTTTCAAAGTCATGGGCTCCACTTTGGATTTCTGTACAGGCTCATAACCTTCTTTTGCCGCAAGGCCTAACAAATGTTCTGCCTTGTTGTCTTCTCCACGACCAAAGGTTACAGCAACTTCATTTTTAATGATGTCACCTAAACCTTGCTCACGAAGCCATTGATACGCCGCTTCCTTCTTCGCAGGATCTTTTGGAATCGTACAGCTGTATTTTTTATTTACCTCTAGTACTGTTCCATCGGCGAGTTTCAAAGATGCCAAACCTTGCTCTGCAAGTATGTTTGGAATCACCTCTGAACTAATCTTGTCGTATTGTGCTTTCAAGTCTTTGACTTGTTTTTCTGTATGTTCTATTGATTTTTGTAGATCTGTTAATTTATCTACATGAATTGCTAAAGAATTAATGTCGGTATTCTCCATCAATTCACTTTTGTCTTGTTCGAAGTCGATGCTCATGACTATCCTTTCTGGTAGAGATCGAAATTAATTGGATAATATTTAGCCTCTCTTCGATCCCATTTCAAGAGTCTAAACTGACCATTGGTTGTGTCTGAAACAATTGCACAAGAAATACCAATGATCGCAGGATCTCCTGTAAGCAATATATAATCCTGTTTTCTAAAATCACGTAAATTTTTTCTCATCTTAAATATAAATGGTGCAGGTGAGAAAATGATTTGAGAGTCAGGACCATAATTCGGTAAACAAATAACTAAGTAACCAAAATCAGATGCGCCTAATATATTAATATTAGTCGGCGGTGTTTGTAATACATAAACAAAATTTTCATCTGGGTTCTCTTTATAAAATTTTAAGAACTCTTCTAATGAATCTTTTTTATATAATTCAAATATTTTATTTTTCATTTCTAAACTTTCTGTTTTATTCTTGACAACTATATAAAGATTATTATATCTGTGTCAATAGAAAGAATAAAAAAATTATGAACTATAAATTTAAAACTAAACCTTATGATCATCAATTAAAAACTTTAGAGATGTCATGGGATAAAGAAGAGTATGCATATTTTATGGAAATGGGAACAGGTAAATCTAAAGTCCTGGTTGATAATATTGGTATGCTTTATGATGAAGGTAAAATAAATGCGGCGCTAATTATAGCACCAAAAGGAGTTTATAGAAACTGGTTTTCTGGTGAAATTCCAACACATTTGGCTAGCCACATACAGCATAAAACGGTACTATGGACCGCTTCAACATCAAAAGCAAAGGATAAAGAGTATCAATCTTTATTTGAAAACGACTATGACCTTCACATCCTTGTCATGAATGTTGAGGCCTTTTCGACTAAAAAAGGTGTTGAGTTTGCTGGTAAATTTTTAAATTGTCATAAAGCTATTATGGCTGTGGATGAATCTACATCTATTAAAACACCAACAGCAAAAAGAACTAAATCAATTACTGATCTTGCATTATTTGCAAAGTATAGAAGAATTCTTACAGGTTCTCCTGTAACTAAATCGCCGCTTGATCTATATAGTCAATGTAAATTTCTTGATGAAAACTTACTTGGTTTTCAATCTTATTACTCTTTTCGTCAACGATACGCGCATATGGTGTCAAGAAACTTTGGGGGTCGACAAGTTCAGATAGTTGCATCTTATAGACGACTTGGTGAGTTGTCAGAGAGTCTAAAAAAATTTTCATATCGTGTTTTAAAAGAAGATTGTTTAGATCTTCCTGAAAAAGTTTATACCAAAAGAATTGTAGAATTAACAGAAGAACAAAGCAAGAAATATAAAACAATGAAACAGGCCGCACTTGCGGAATTTCAAGGTCAAATCACTACTGCACCTAATGTTTTAACACAACTTATGCGATTACATCAAATAACTTGCGGTCATTTGAAGCTAGATAATGGCGAAATTGTGGAGTTAAAAAACAATCGTTTAAACGAATTGATGGATGTGTTAGAAGAAGTTGAGGGAAAAGCAATTATTTGGGCTAATTATATATATGACATTGAAACCATTGTTGAAGAAATACAAAAAAAATACGGACCGAATTCTGTTGTACAATATTATGGCGCAGTTGAAGCAGAAAAAAGGCAGAAAAATATTGAATCGTTTCAAGACAAAGATTCCTCAGTCAGATTTTTCGTTGGTAATCCACAAACAGGTGGCTATGGTATTACGCTCACTGCAGCAAATACTGTTATCTATTATTCAAACGGTTATGACCTTGAAAAAAGATTGCAATCAGAAGATAGAGCGCATCGTATTGGGCAAAAAAAATCGGTAACTTATATTGATTTGATTGCCGAAGACACCGTTGACGAAAAAATCGTCAAGGCGCTTCGAAAAAAAATTGACATCGCCTCAGAAATACTGGGCGAAGAAATTAAAGACTGGATTTAGTCTTGTTTTTTTGAAAGATCTTTGTAAAAATCTTCCCAAAATTTTTGAACATTTGATGAATAGTTAGTCCAAAATTCTTTTACTTGTGAGTATGTTGGAAACATAGTTATCTCCTTGTTTATGTTGCTTTGCAACAAAATATAGGGGGTATCACAGGTCGTGTCAAGGTCATTTCGTTAAAAATTGAGGCTCTCAGGAGCTTTTTTACCAAGGAGAATAGACTGTTTTCTTTGTTTTTTCAGATCTTGTAGCAGTTAGAGATTGTTTGCGATTTCCCTTACCCACATATGAAACATGGACCCAACCACTGTGTGGTCCTTCTGATTCTTTATAAAATTCTAAAATAAGTTGGTCAAAGTCTAAATTTTCTTTGATGTATTTTGCTAGAGATTTATTATCTACGCCAACCACTTGTATATCTGCGGCCTCGCCTTTTGCATGTTGTGAATCAATAGAGCTTCCAATAATAACACATAGCTCAGCAGATCTATATCCTGATGATACAATAACAGGTGCATCATAATGATTACGAATCGGTTGTAAAATAGACTCACATAGTTTTTTTAAATTTTCTATTTGTCCAGCACTTGGATTATTATTCAATCCTTGACGAGCAGCAACTTGTGAAGCTGTAAGTTCTGCCAAAGTAAAATTAGTTGTTAAGTTCATTGTAAAAATATTCCTATTAATGACATCGCGACTGTACCCACCGCCGCTAAGAGAACCCAATAGATCTTGTCTATTTTTCCGCCCAATTTCTCAATGTCATCATGAATATGAGTTTGGTTTTTCTTTATTGTATAAACATCTTTTTTCACGCCAGTGACGTGTCCATATAAAGAAATCAAATGTTCTCTCTGTGTCTTTGGTTCAATAGCCATTATGTTCTTTGCCTTTGTCTAATCACTTGTTCGCCTGGAGATAGTAATGCAGTCTCCGTTCTTGTCAAGCCAGTTGTTGGGTTAACTTGTGGTGTTGTTGTTTGCACAACAGGTTGCGGTTGTTGTGGTAATGGTGGAGTTACAGGTTTAGCTTGTGCTACTTGCGCAGGTTGTTCTACAGGTAATGAACTTAAACCACCTTCTTCTTCTGCTTCTTGCATTGGAAAATCTTCTTTTAAACTTATACCATCTAATTGATATTTAACATCATCAAGTCTATATACAGGAAACGCTTCGTCTTCATTTATCATTCTAGGTGAAATACCTTTTTTCTTAGAAATAATTTCCTCTTGTCTTTCAACGTCTTTTATTTTTTCATTAAAACGAGTTTCAGAATAATTAACTGGCATAAACTCACCATCCATAATTCTTCTGATTTGATCACTAGAAATACCTTTTCTTGATTCTAATTCTTCTAAAATAGCAAATTCATCATAACCTAATTTAATGTACGTTTGTATTGAGTTATATATTTTTCTTTGCTCTCTAAATGCATTTTTTTGAATACGAATATACTCTTTGACAATATCATCACTGTTCATATTGAACTTATAAAGATCACTATCTTTTGCAACATCTGTTCTGATCTTTGTAAAATCACCTACAGTAAAATCTAATTGTTTTTTAAGATCAACTTTTTGTGGTTTAATACCTGTACCTACTCCAAAAGCCACATCTTCTCCATCATAGCTGTAGCCTGTAGGAGTTAATTTATTTAAAAATCCATAGTATAATTGTCTTCCTGTTGTTACAATTCCAGGTTCAACTGACTTAATTAAGTGACCCAAAGCCTTATTAAATTTTTCTTGAAAACTATCTTTTGGTCCATAAATACGAGTACCTTTTCTTGACACCCCATCTCTAAATACAATATCCATTAATATTTCACCACCAATAGGCTCAGACAAGAACGGTCTAATAATAGTTTCCATAAAGACACCTTGTGGTCCAAGAAAGATATCAATTAATAAATCATCCATTTGTCTTGGATTTAACTTTTGATTTGCAATTTCTCTAAAAACAATTTCAAAAGGTTTTGTTGCTGCGTCATACGGAAAGAAAGTAGAAAAATCTATTATTTTAAATATTCCATTTTCATCTACTTTAGTAATAGGAACTAAAATATTATTTCTTTGATATTCAGGAGCTAAGTATTGTCTGTAATCATCCATAGCTTCTTGTGCAATACCTGTAACGGTTTCACCTATTTCTTTGACTGCAAGTCCTGCACCACCTAAAACTGTAAATTGACCCATAGCTCCCCGATATCCCATAGCTCTCAATGTTCTATCTGTTGAAGATATTTCTCTTAAATTCGTTCTTAATGTATTAGCACTTGTTCTTATAATTTCAGCAGGAAACGATACGAAGTTACCAAATGGTGATAGACGAATACCTTTAATTAAATCAGGAACTAAACTATAAGTTGGCATTGTATTTTTTACATACCAGGAAGAAGCTTGTTTAATAGCTTCATCTAAATCCATTGGAGTTCCATCAAATTTAGTTTTACTTAATCTTTGACCTGCAATTTCGTCAAACCATTTAGTCATCTTACCTAAATTTTTTCCTGCATAATCATTTAAAAATGACTTGTACCAATTGTATGCATACCATTTCCAAATGTTATCTGATCCTGCATAAATTCTTCCCGCAGTTTCTGTAACTTTATATTTTTCTAAAAACGAAGCTAAGTTATCTGCATTCGTAATATTACCTTTTTGTATCGCTCTAATGACGGCTTGTAATTCTGAAGCAACAATGTTTTCATCTAATACTCCGTATTTAATACCTTCTTCAATGCTATCCAGTATAGCCTTTTCACGTTCCGCGGTCGTTTTTCCAACATTAAATATATCGTCAGCCACTAATTTTACAGAGTCGGTTAACGATGCGCGGTTACCAATTAAACCTCTTTCAACCACGAATCCTCCAGCAGATGAAAAGTTACGTGTTTGTGTTGCTGGTGACAACACGGTCTTTCCATATTGAGCCGCGGTTTTTAGCTGTAAAAATTTATTATATAAACCTGCTTTTAATAAGAAGTCCAATGGTCCATCTACATTTCTCATTCCAATTGCAATCTCTGGTGATGTATAAAGATCACTGATCGTTGATTTCAATAAACCTAGTCCAGGTAATTTAGGTCCGATGTTAATAATTTTCTCAGATTTAAATGCAGCTTTTGCAGCTTCTTCTGTCTCAAACGCAAGACCTGAATTTTTTAATGTTGTTGCTAATCTATCATACATAGTACGTGATGCGTTTTGTGTGCTAATCGATGATATAGTTTGTAAGACTTGATTCTTTAGACTTTTTTCTTCACCTAAAAACTTTCTTAACACATCAGGTAATTCTTCTCCTGTTGCAATTAACTGTTCAGGTAAATCTAATTTTTTAGATATGTTTGATAATATGACAATAGGATCTTTACCATCTGTTTTTGCATATCTTAAAATATTTTTAAGTAAGTCTTTAGCATAAAGATCTCTTGCTTCTGCTGCTTTTGATCCTTGATAAGTTTTAGCAGCAACTTCTCGCATGCTTATATTTTTATCTATAATTTTTCTTACAAACTTAACTGCATTTGTAAATATTTCTGATTTTTCATCTACCGCATAATTAGGATTTGTGAATACACCAAATGATTTTCTCACATAACCTTTAGTTGAACTTAATATTGCTTTAAGTGCGCTATCGTCAGGTAAAAATTCAGCAAATGTTTTTGTTGTGTCATCTAATATACCTTTTAAACTTTTAGCTGTAGGTCTTAATATTTTTTGTATTTTATCTAAAGAACGTTTACCTTCTAAATATTCTATAACTTCATCTAAATATTTTTCTTGAGCCGCTGGAGAAGTTTTTAAAGTATTGTATTGATTTTCAAAAGCTTTAACTAGTTGATAGTTTTTTCTTTCTAAACTTTTAATAAGTTGTTCAACCTTTCTAGCCTTGGCTCTAATTTCCTTTTCACCTCTTTGTGTAATAGCAAATTGTTCAGGTGTTTCTTGTCCCATAGATCTAAATTTAGATAATGCATTATCTATTTTTTTAAGAACTCGTCTTAAATCATCACCACTATGTACAGAAAAAGTTCTCCAGTCTTTAAATGGAGGTAAACCTGACTTTGGTATTTTTGCATCAGAAAAAGTTAAAATTCCTCTAGTTGCAACATCTCCTAATTTTGCAGCTCCTGCTCTAAATGTTTTTGCAATACTAGGTATAACTACAGGATCAAATGCAACTAACTTTGATACAGGATTCACAATCAATGCATCAGCGGTTTTTGCTCCAATACCAAATGCAGTTTTACCTGTATATAAACCAAATCTTGCACCAAGGCTTAATGCTTTTCCTGCAAGTGGTATACCACCTCCAATAATAGCTCCTTCTTGTGCAAATTTTAATTTGTTGATTAATCTTGCAACTGATAAATCTCTACCTGATTTACCTTCTTCACTAACTTTATTGACAAAAAATGTATCTCTATCTGAACTTGATATAGTTAAATCAGCAATTCCTAATGCAAATGCCCCTGTTCCAACTTTCCTTGTTACGCCTGCAGTGCCTGCTAAAACTTTAGGAAGTTTTTTAATTGTTTTATCTATCGCTTGATTTAAATTTTTAATTTTTTTTAACTTACCAATTTGACCAATAACTTTAAGTGCAACACCTCCACCAATACCATATTGAGTCAAGAGGGATGTAACTTCTCCAGCAAGTGTATCTGGATCTCCGTGTTCTTTTACAAATTTTCTGGTTGCTTGATCTAATTTAGAAGTTAAGTTTGTGTCTAATGCTGTATCTACAGGTATAGTAATAAACTCTAAAAGAGAACTTACAGTATTAGCGCCACCACCAACTAAGCCTCTCTCTAATTCTTTAGCTAAATCTCTTTCACCTTCTTTTTCAAAACTTAATTTTTTTTCTGCTTCTAATGTTCTAATTGCTTGTCCTCCAGGAAGAAATCTTAAAAAAGATGTTGGATTAACTACGGTTTTAGGTCTGTCTTTATCATTAATTTGTTGTAGTTCTTTTACAATCTTTAATGCAGAATCTGCTTCAACTTCGTTTTTACGAGGATAAAATAAATCGTCGGCCATTATGCCTCCGCTGGTAAGACTAATTGTACGTTATATTTTTGATTAAAGTTGTCTACGTCTGCTTGTGTTCTAATTTCAGCAAAATCAGCTAATGCTTCATAACTGTTTGCTAATAATTTTACAATGTCATCTGTAATTTCTTGGGGTAATCTTGCTCTTAATTCATTATAACTAATTTGAGACATCGCTTCTTCTCCCTGTGTCTCAACTCCTTCAACTCCCATTTCTTGTTGAGTTTGATTCATAACTTCTCCACCTTCTTGGTATCCTACACGACCACCGTCTTTTAAGTTTTGACCAAACTCACCTGCAATGGTCGATAAATATTTAGCAACTCCTTTTGCTAATTCATCTGGAGTCGGTTCTCTACCTAAAGTTTCTTTTAAAGATTTTCTAACAACTTGTTGTGCGTTTTTAACAATCTCTGGTTGGAACACTTTATATTTAGAAGCTAAGTTACCACCTCTTGCAATTGTTCTTTTTTCTTCTTCTCTTTGTCTAATTAATATATCTTTTTCAACTTGTGTTTTAGCGGCTGCAATTCTATCTTTATAGTATTCATCAATAAAGTTCATTTGAATTTGACTTTCAAAAGGTCTTGTTGCTTTTGCCATACCAATTTCTTTTTCAATTTCTAGTCCTGTTAAAGTCCCTGCAAGATCCGCGGTCGCTTTTTCTCTTGCACCAAAACTTCCAGCAAGTCCTCTACCTAATGTAGCCAAAGGTTTAGCAGCAGTTGTTAATGCACCACTAATTCCTCCACCCATACTTGGAGCACCTGCAATCTCTGCACCTGTTGCAGCGATTTGTAAATAATCACCTAATGAAAGTTTAGGTTGTTCTGCTTTTAATCGTGCTAATTTTTCTCTGTAAGTTTCTTCAACACCAGCATATCCTCCTGGCCCATCAACTAATCCTCTTTTAGGTGTATCTAAACCTGATGTAATACCTGTGCCTCGGCTATCAACCTTACCACCTTTTCTAAACATAGGTCTTTGTAAAATACTCATTAGCTAAATATAGACTTCACAGCCCCTCCTAATCCAGCAGCACCAATACCAAGTCCTAGTAATTGTTGAGTTGTGCTTGGAGGAGGTGTTGTCTGTAATTGTGTTGCAGCAGGGAATCCACCAATGACTGATGCAAGTTGTGGTCCAATTAAACCTAATCTTGTAAATGGTTCAAACGCTGATTCTCTTGCTGCTTCTTGTTGAGCTGCAAGTCTTGCTTGTTCAATTTGTCTTTGAGCACCACCAAGTTGAGTTTGATAAGTACCTAAACCTTGTTGTGCACCTAAACCTTGAATTGCTGCTTGTTGTGCTTGTTGAAATCCTTGTTGTCTTAATTGTGCTTCAAGTTGAGCTCGTGCAATATCAGATGTTGCTTGATACTCACCCATTTGTGCAGCTTCTCTTCCACCACCGAATGCACCTGCTTGAATTGCTCTTTGTCTAAGTGCACCTAAACCTTTTTCTTGTTCTCTTTCAAGTGCAGCTAAAGAAGTATCAATCACTTCTTGTTGATATGGTGACATGTAAGCTTGATAAGCTTGTGGTCCCGCTTGTAACTGAGCCGCTTGAGTTGCAGCTTGTTGTTCTAGTGCAGTTTGTGGAGCAACGAATTGTTGTCCAGTATATGTTGCTGTAGGTATAGCTTGTTTTAAATAAGGTAACGCTGCTTCAGTTAAGGCTATCCCAGCCGTTTCAACAAAAGGTTCTCTAAGTTGTCTAGTTGTTGTTGTTGACATTATACTTTAGACTCCAATTTGTTCATTAAATCATACATTCTTTTTGCACCTTTATTAATACTTCCACCACCTGCAGCTCTTACAGCATCGGCAGTCATCACAAATTCATTTTTAGAAAGTCTTGCTGGAACGTCGTCCGCTCTTTCTTTTGCACCAATGGGTATAAATCCACCACCTCTCATATCCATTTCTCTACCACCTAAATTCATCATTCCACCTTCCGCTAAACCAAATCTTGTTCTTTCAGGTCTCATGTCAATAGGTCTACCAAAAGCTGTTTCTAATCCTTTAGAAGCATAATCTAAACCAGTCATAAAATCTTTTGAACTAAATTTAGATCTTGGTTTTGTTTCTTCTCCTAATAAAGAAACTACATCAATAGCACCACCTTCTTCTTCATCCTCATCATATAAATCATCTTTATTTTTAAATTGACTCATAAAAAGTTCACCAGAAGGTGTTTTATTTATTAGATCTTCCAAAGTAACTAAACCTGCTTTAGCATATCCAACTCTACCACCATATGCATATCCGTATTTATCTAAGAATGAATTAACTTCGTCAGCATCGTATCCAGCATTTGAGAAATATCCAAATATTTTATTTCTTCTTTCAGCACTGTCCATGATACCTTGTTCTCTTAATTGTGCTTCGTAATCCCTTAATGCTTGTTCATTCATTCTTGCTATTATCGGTGCTTGTTGGATTCCAGTTTGAGTAGCTACTATTCCTGCCTTACCTAAAAAACTTTCTGGTTGTAATGTGCTTTGTAATTTTTCGTAAGCAGAAACTGCATCTTTTCCTTTTCCAACTTTTGTCATAAATTCAGGAAGTTTTCCTGCTTGTTCTAAAGATCCAAGTCCTTTTGATAAAACATCTGGGGCAACAGAAACAGCAACTGATCTTAAAATATCTGATGTTCTTGCATTAGGATCAGTTAAAGCAGTTGTTCCTCCTGAAATAATACCTCTTGCCAATAATGGAGCTAAAGTTTTAGATACACCTATACTACCTAATCCACCAGCTAAAGCGGATCCAAGACCTGGTGCAACAAAAGGAAGAATAAAAGGTAATGCAGGTTTTATTTCTCTAGGTACTACTTTATCAATAACCTTAACTACATTTCTAACACCTGGAATTCTTCTTAAAACTCTACCCATTAATATTCTCTTTTTCCTAATCTATAAACTTTAAAATTGTTATCTGATCTCATCCATTTGAGTGTTTCACCTTTTAACATAAATTTTTTAAAAAACCATCTTATCCAATTACCAATTTTTATTGTATCTTTTTCAGACACAACATCAACAATCCATGTTCTAAAACCACTTTGCCATGCATCATCAGCAAAGTCTCCTGTTTTAATGTACTCATCTTCGGCCTGTTTGTTTAACATAGCCCAATTTGCAAATGCGATCACTTTATCGTCCTCTTTTATAGTTTTATATTGGTTCACTTTAAATGAGGGAAGTAAATGATAGAAAAGTTCCTCTCTAGTAGCATCTTCGTATCTATCAAACTTCTTGTATAAAGAGATAACTTGGTTAAGCTCTTTAAGTTTTTCCTTATCAAAAATGAAGTCCATGGCAAGTTGGCTATGCTTGAATTAAGCCGAATGTTGTTAATTTACTTGTTTTTAAGCAAACAGTCAACCATTACAATTCTTTGGAAGAAGCCCCTAAAGGTGGCATTGCAGCCACTTTTATCTTAACAGATCTAACGACTTGTTCCCTAGTTGTAGGGGTATTTGGGTCAGCAATATCTGCTTCTGCTTCAGCATCTGAATTGTATTCTATGTTGGTATCCTTGTTTCTTAAAACGACTTCAGTCTCACATTTAACCACTGGCACCTTTTTACCATTGATCATAGTGTATGCGACTGATCCTTCTTCTTTAAACGGCATGTTCCTCCTAATCTCTGTTAATTTCTAATATTGCAGCGGTTCCTTCTATATCATTAGCACTATCTGCTTGAACTCGCAATACGTCGTTTTCTTCTAATATAATAGATCCATCTGATACAGATTTTGAATCACTCGCTGAAATTGTATGTTTTGCAAACGTATATTGAGTCGTTGCTGAATTATCATAAATATGTGCGTGTACTACAACGTTTCCTGATCCAACATTTGCCATGTGTATGTTTTGTACAATTGCTCTTGAGTTTGATGGAACAGTATAAATATCTGTTGCATCTGTAGTTGTCAAATCAAATTGTGCATTCTTATATATATTTGCCATTAGCTATTGCTCCCTGAAGATTTAAACCAAGTAAACCTCTCAGTCTCTTGTTTGAGTTCATCTAAGAAAGTTGAATTCAATTGTTCTTTCATAATAGTGATTGCTCTATTAATTTGTTTTTGGTTAGAAACATCATATTCTGTTTTAGGTTCAGGTAGTCTTACATTAATCTTTGCCATTATCGTCTCCCATCAGGTTGTAAATCTAAATTAAGTGTACCAAATCTCCAGTTTTCACTAATATCATTATTTGCAATTTTAATATTTGCATAACGTCCTCTGGTCCTTGTGTCTACTTTTGTTGTTGATGTATTAACCGTAAAAGGACTAAGAGCTGTTGCTGTGTCTGATTCGGATGGATATCTTTTTACAGACATGGTTATACTTAAATTTCCTGCTAAGTTTTTAAAGTCAGGTATAAATCTTCTCATCGCTAAAAACACTTCACCATCGGTTCCTTCTATTTTTAAATCAAAATCAAAAGATTGAATAAAGGAAGTCACGGCGGTAGTTGTGCCATCAGGATTCACTTGATCCGTTCCGACATGATGTTCAAATAAAATAGTTTGACCTAATCCAGACTCTCCAACAACAACAGGAAAGGTTCCATTAGCTGTTGAATTATATTTAGTTGCAAATGGATTTGGATAAACAATAGCATCGATCCACGATGTACGAGACTCTGATCCCGTATACCAAACAGGATTATTACCAGCTATTGCAGTTTCTCCATAATTATAAATAACATATTGATCATTATAATCAGAACTTTGAGTCGGGTAATACCAAATCACTTCGGTATGTAAGTTATCTAAACCTGCATAAATTTGTTGTCCCTTTGTTGTATCAATATTATCAAAAACAAAATCTTGAACAGATGAAGGTAAAGTTTTAACTGTACCATCAAATAAAAAGAAACCATTAGGTGACATCCAATATGCAGCACCATCAATCTCAACAACAGCATTTTTACCAATCAAACCACAGTTGGTTCCAACTTGTTCAAATCCAAATGTAAATGGAGCACCAACAAACTTCATGGTATAAAGTGCATTATCTGTCCAAACAAGAATAGTTTCTTTTGCTTTTAACGCACCCACGATCCGCGTTCCGTCTTGCAATCTAAAACTTCCAGCTGCGTTAATTGCAGTTTGTGTGTAGTCATTAATATCTTCTTGATCTGAGAATCTAATAAACATATCATCTTGTGTAGTGGTATCACCAATGGTTGTTTCAGTTCCAAAATGAACCAAGTGTCTTGTTACAGGTGATACTAAAGTCAGCCTTGATGCAGTTGGGTTTGCTGATGTAGAAAAACCAGACGTTGATGTTGAAGCTCTAACAGTAAGTGGAGTTGTTGCTCCAGCGTTCCATGTAAATGTTTTACCATTCGCAATCGTTGCAATTAAGACTTGACCAAAATTATCTAAAGACCAAAGACCAGGCTCAAGAACAACGTCTTGTGCGGATGATGCATCTCCCCATCCACCTGCTCCCCAGTTATCTGTTCCCCAACCATAACCATAAGATTGTTCTGCAGGACCTACATTCTCATAAGGTTTTACATCTATACTTCCACCTGTTGAAACTGTTGCAGTCGCATTAGAACTTTGTGTAACAGTAAATACCGTAGATGAACTTATACCATTAACTTGAAATAATTTATCTTCAAAGTCTGCATTAGTAAAACCTGTACCTGCAGGTAATGTAACATTATCAAGAAGAACAATATCTCCTGTAATTAAACCATGAGCAGATCCTGTTGTAATAGTACAAACTGCAGATCCAGATGTAGTCGCAATGGTTGCTGAAGATAGAGTTGTTCTTAAAGGTGTGATGTCATAAAGCTGGCCTTCAAAATATAAAAGTAAAAATTTATCTGTGCCAATTGCTACATATCGATTTCCAGAAATATCTACAAAGGCATGAAGTTTTCTTGATACGCCTACAATGGTATCTGTAATTAAAGAAGACCAACCTGATACTTTTTCAGGTAAGCCATATCTAAATCTTACATTATCAGAATCAATCCAACGACCTTGTGCGCCAACTGTTGTATTTTGTTTGTCTATGCCTGGTGCAAATTTAACTTGTTGAAGAGGCATGTGACCCCCTATATTTTATCTTTATAGACCCAACCAAGTGTTGAGTTTACATAAACTAATGTAAATGCTGAAAGATTCGTAGACACAGTTAGATCAGAAGCAGACCCATTAATGTTAGAACCATTTCTTGCAACTGTTAAATTGTTTGATGCTAAGTTATTACCACTATCAATTAACGTTACCTCATTACCTACAGAAGGTGATGCAGGTAAAGTAATCGTTACAGGAGCTCCAATACCTGATCCTGAAGTATTTACTAATACTTGATCTCCATTAACTGCAGTATAAGCTTGAGAAGGAGTAATGTAACCTTTGTGTTGTAAACCTAAATTGACATTAGTTCCATCTGAATAAACTAAATTTGTTGAACCTACTGGTAATACAACACCTGTTCCTGATACGGTTTTAATTGTTAAAGTATAATTAGAAGAAGATCTTGAAGTTGCATCTTCTACAACAAAAACTCTTTCAGCAGAGTCTGGCATCGTCACATTTCTATTTGCTGTTAATGTGCCTGTTAGTTTAAAATATAAATTCTTTCCATTGGACACTGCACCGTTTGCTAAAGATAAAGCCACATCAGCTGATGCGACATCTACAGCAATATAACCTGATGCTGCTTGTTCGAGTTGTTGTAAATTTGTATTTGTAATCGTACCCCAGGTTCCAGATTTTTCACCTGTGGTCATCAGTTCTAGTTTTAAATCACTTGAATAAGTACTTGCCATATTTCTCCTACGGATTGTCTGGATCGATTGGAATCCAAACTCCAGTTGCACCTGGATTTATTTGGCTCCATGTTATCACAAAAGGGTCCCCTGATGCAAGGTTAAATCGTTGTCCTGTAACCGATACTCTGGTTACTAGATCAACTTGAACATTGCCAATAGCAGCATTTATTTGATTACCTGTTGGTTGAACCGTAACATTAATAACACCTACTCCTGCAAAAGGTGCTGCTGCAAATGATGTAGCTCCAAAAAACATTAATTACCTTGCCCCGTTTGAACTGGTACCCAGGTTTGATCTGCTCCTGGTACAATACCATCCCATTTTTTAACTAACACAGATCCATCTCCAATTTTAAATGCATTACCTGTTGGTAATACTCTTGCGCTTGCTTGAATGGTTACCGTTCCAGTAGCCAAGTTTTGTCTATTGGTGGTAACAATTGCAGTTGCGTTGGCTTTTGTTGTAACATTACCAACACCGATCTCAACTCTATTTCCTATAACCGATACATTGGCTTTTGCAACAACAGTGACTTCACCTGTTTGTGTGTTAACCCTGGTCCCTGTTGGAAGAACATTTGCTTTTGCAACAACAGATACCGTTCCTGTAGATAAATTAACTCTATTACCTGTTACAGAATATTTGAATGCAAAAGTAACATCCCCAATTCCAAGATTAACTCTTGAACCTGTTGTGCTAATATTAGCATCTGCAGTTGTTGCAACAGTGCCTGTGGTTAAGTTTACTCGGTTTCCTGTAACTCCCATAACCACATCCGCTACATCAACGGTACCTGTGGTTAAGTTAACTTGATTTCCTGTAACTCCAAAATTAGCATCTGCAGAAACCGTTACCGTTCCTGTTGCAAGAGCTGTGGCAATACCATTAACACCCACAACATCTGCAACTTTTAAATTACCAATACTGAAATTAGTTTGACTACCTGTTGGTAAAACTAAAGCGTTACCTACGATAGTAACAGTATTATTAGATTGATTGATCTGTGAACCGAGAACATTGACGAACGCATTAGGATTAAAGCCAACATCAGAGAATGCCGCTGAAGCAAATGGAGTTGCACCAAAATACATGCGAGTTACCTCGCTGTTGCTGGAATGTTATTTGTTCCTACTAGTGGTTGTTCTGCAATCGCCATGTAGATATATGTTGAGCCTGAACCATTTTGAAATGCACCTGAAACTCTACATTTGAAACCATTACTTAAAAAATCTATATCTTCATCAGCTTCTGTATTGCTAGCATTTGCTAATAATCTTAAATCTTGTGGATTTGCACCAGCACCTTGATTTCCTCTTTTATTATCATGTATAATCCAACTTTCTCCTGAAGCATTTGTTTGTTTATACATAAGCCAAGCTGGTTTAAACCCAGTATAGACAAACGTACCATCTGCACTTCCGTTACCTGTGTAACTTCCAATTTTTGAGTACCCTTTAATTGATGTAAAAAAATAACCTATAATATTGTCACCATTACCTGTTAAGTTATCATCTGTTCCTAATGACATAACAGATGATGTAGGGTCTGTGTCATTCCAACGACCAGAATTAGTAGCTGGAGCATTACTTGAGTTTAAATATATATATTTAGTGCTTCCTAAAGAGGCATGATAACAATTCCAGTTTCCTACGTTATTTCTTTTTTTCGTTATTACAAATTCTGGTGCTTTTCCTAACCCATGACCAACTGTTCCAGCCGCACCAGCACCAGTCCAAGTAGCAACAGAAAATCCAGCAGTTTGATTTGCTGAAACAGAACTTGTTATCGTTCCATCTGTGTTTGATGAAGCTGTGCCACCAGCTAACCAGTTCCATGATGCGTAGTTATCACTAGCACCATTTACTCCTAAATCACTTACAACAGTAAATCCATCAGAATTAAATGCTGTTAAACCAGATGCTTGTGTGCTTTCAGCATCATTTGTATCAATATAAAGAACTTTTGTTGTTCCTCTAACAGAATCATAAACATTATGGTTTCTTGTGTTGTTTCTTGATTTAATCCATGTCCAATCAGGTTGAAATCCAACTCCTGTTACAGAATTAGATGAACCAGTACCTGAGTACAATACTGTATTAAAATAATCTGTTGGTTTATTAATCTGTGCCATTAGCTGTACTCCTGTGCGTTAATATTTTTTGTGCAAATTGCAAAATAATCAGTACCACTTAGAGTTGGTGAATATTCAAAAATACCATGACCATTAGCATCTGCATTTCCTGATGAAACTGCTGTAGTTCCAAAATATCCATTACCAAAATTAAAATGGTCAGTAAATGCGTTGGCTGTATTACTTTGCACAAAAGGGAAATAAAAACCAGTTTGTGTGTTTGTTGTAGTAAGTCCACCTGACCAATCTAAGCCACTTGTGTAACCTGTATTCATATAAGTGCTTCCATTTTTATGAATAATTAAAGTAGAATTATCTAAATCTATATAAAATCCAAAAATATCGTTAGCTACTCTTGCTGATAAAAAAGCATTATCAACACTTGTTGTTCCTAATTGTCCTCTATAATTACTTCCTGAGGGTGTTCTAAATCCAATCGTATCTCCACCAGTACCTATTCCTGTTGTGTTAATTCCAACTAATGGATAACCTTGATTATCTGCTGTATTTTCTGTTTGTTTATATTCAAAATACCATTTACCTTGAGATACACCTAAAGTTGAATAAGCAAAAGTATCTGATGACATAGCCACAGTATTGTTTCCATTACTAAATGTTGGTAATCCTGTTGTTGCAGTTGGGGATTTACCTAAAGGATTCATAGTAGCAAAAACATTACTAGGGGTATCAATCGTTTGTGTCATTGTACCATTAACTGTGAATGTATTTCCGTTACCAGAGCTGTCTGTTCCAAAAGCGGCACTATTTTCAAACTTTAGGA